>Ga0209164_1000311_pt1 | contig 130925 bp, 111 predicted proteins | sample MTBNYHSulfiMetaG_FD_187458 | JGI IMG/M metagenome (GOLD analysis project Ga0209164, IMG submission 187458) | Enrichment culture microbial communities from rom New York Harbor, USA that are MTBE-degrading - MTBE-NYH (New York Harbor Sulfidogenic)... | ecosystem: Environmental > Aquatic > Marine... | reverse complement strand
ATGTTGCGGCAACAACTCGATGCCAAGGATAGCAGTGAGCGGCCTTTTTGGCCATTCCCATTCGGGACCGGCTCAGCCAGTCCCCATAACCCCACCCTTAGGGTGGGGGTTTCTAATTTGATCTAAAACAACTTCTTCTGTAGACGCAAACCGAGATGTGTGTAGGCCGCTTCCGATGCCCGGCGGCCTGAGGACGTTCGGATCACCAGTCCGGTTTTCAGCAGAAAGGGTTCCACGACGTCCACCAGTGTATCCGTTTCTTCCTGAAGCGTTGCCGCAATCGCTTCAATTCCCACCGGACCGCCGTTGTAGAATTCAATGATCGTCTTCAAATAGCGATGGTCCAGGCTTGTCAGACCCCGTTCGTCGACCCCTTCCAGGGCAAGCGCGGCGATGACGGACTTTCTTGAAATAGTCCCGTCGCCTCGAACCTGGGTATAGTCCCTTACGCGTTTCAGCAGCCGGTTGGCAACCCGTGGGGTTCCGCGGGACCGCCTGGACAGTTCAATCGCGCCTTCATCGTCGATATCGACCTGCAGCAGGCCGGCCGACCGTTTGGTAATGGTTACCAGATCCTTTTCGGTATAAAAATCCAGACTTCTGAAGATGCCGAACCGATCCCTCAGGGGCGCCGATAAAAGCCCTACCCGCGTCGTTGCCCCCACCAGCACAAAGCGATTGAGCCGGTAGCGGTGGCTGCGGGCATGAACGCCTTTGTCAAACACAAAGTCGACCGCAAAATCTTCCATGGCCGGGTAAAGAAATTCTTCAACCGGTTTGGAAATGCGGTGGATTTCATCAATGAAAAGGACTTGACCTTCTTCCAGGTTCGTCAGGATTCCGATTAAGTCCCCGCCCTTGTCAAGGGCCGGCCCTGAGGTCACTGTCAGCGGCTGGCCTATTTCATTGGCAATAATATGGGCCAGGGTTGTCTTGCCCAGACCGGGAGGTCCGTGAAAAAGGACATGGTCGGCCGGTTCACCCCGTTTCCTGGCTGCTTCTATGGCAATTTTCAGCGTTTCAACCACTTCGGGCTGGCCGATATATTCCGATAACCGGGAGGGGCGCAGGGACAGGATTTCCGGTTCCTGGTCCATCGGCAGACACGTTCCGGAAAGGAGGCCTGCGTCTTTATCGGAATATGTCTCGCTATTACCCTTCGTCATGATGCAATTTCACCGCGATAGACTTCCTCAAAAAGTTCTTCCGGCGTCGCAATAGCGCTGTTGCGCTTCAGCGCCATTGCGACCATGTTTTTGGCATCGGCTATTTTATGCCCCAGTTGACGAACAAGCACATCCAATACCTGCTGCTCGATATCCGCGACCACGCGAGCCTCGGGCTGATCGGTCTTTCGAATCAGGGCGAATTTGTCCATCCTCCCGGCAAGGGTGGCGATAATCTTCTGGGCGGTTCGTTTGCCGATTCCCTTGAGCTGGTTTAATTTCCGGACATCCCTTGCCTCAATCGCCCGGGCGATATCACGAATGGGTATATTCAGCGCCTTGACGGCCTTGGACGGACCGATGTCTTCTACGGAGATAAAAAGTTGGAAGAATTCCTTCTCGGCTTCGAGATTAAAACCGATCAGAACCGGTTTGGGCTGGCGTTCCGTCTGTTGATAATAGATATATAACGAAACATCATCGCCTGTATTTTTGGTACTGAAGGTCTCCATCACCACTGCGGGCAGCATCACTTCATACCCGACCTGATTGGCAAGCAGCAGAATTCGGTCGCTATCTTTTTTTAACAGTTTGCCTTCCAAATAACCGATCATCTATGCATTTCCCGTCAACCCGGCATGGCTGCGAAAAAGCCCGATAAGTGCCAAAGCGACCGCATCGGAAGCATGATCCGGCTTAATCGGATTTGATGTTTTCAAAAGATGGCGAACCGCTTTTTCCAACTGTGCCTTGCTGGCATTGCCGTTTCCGGTTAAAATCTGCTTGGTTTCACGGACGGAGATTTCAACAACCGGGACGCCTTCCCGGCAGCCCGCCAGGAGAATGACGCCGGAAACTTTGCCCAGATCGATCCCCGACCTTGGAAATTTTTGAAGGGAAAAGACATCCTCAACCACCATGCAGTCCGGTTTTTCCTCCTGCAATACAAGAGCCAGCTTCGAGAAGATCTGATCCAGACGGTGCGCCATTGAAATGTTTTTGGACGTACGAATACTGCCGAATGAATACCCCGCGACCTTGAGCCCTTTTCCGTTGACAATGCCGATACCGGTGGCTGCAACACCTGGATCGATCCCGATAATTTTAGTCATTCCGGGCACTTTTAAGTCAGCAAGCCTATTTAAGCTCATTGAGTTTTTTGCCGGCAATCTTGGCCTCACTCGATTCCGGATACTTTTTTATCAGTTCCCTCAAAATCAGGCGGGCATTGGTTTCATCGGCGATGTTCAGAAATGCAAAACCCTGTTTCAGCAACGCCGACGGCACCTTATTTCCCTGGGGATAATTTTCGATCACTTTCTGGTATTCTAAGATCGCCTTTTCATACCATTTTTCACGATAATAAATTTCTCCGATCCAGAATTGGGCGTTGTTGGCAAGATTTGATTGCGGATACTTTTCCAGCAGGTCCAGAAATCCTTTCCGGGCGGTTTCATGTTCGCCTTTATCAAACGCCTGTTTAGCCCGGTTATACAATTCCTCCTCGGTAAGGTCTTTTCCGGTTTTGTCCGCGGCTCCCTCTTTAACGGCCATCTTGCGGGATTCGTCCAGATTGAGGTACTGTTCCAGCCTGCTGATACGCTCCGGATAGCGGGCGGCTTGCTCTTCCAGAAAAGACAGTCGGCTTTCAAGTTTCTTTTCCAGATCCTCGGCCGCTTTTGTTTTCTGCTTCAGCAAATGATCGGATATTTCCGATTTCCCGCTCAACGCCTGCATTTCCTGACGGGCATCCGTCAGCATCACCCGCAGACCGGCAAGCTGCTCCCGCAGCTGCCGGTTGGTTTCCGCCTGGATTTTTTGAGCATCTTCTATGCGGGATTCCATCCGGGCGCTCTGCTCTTGCAGCGCACCGCTGCTGCGCTGTTCCAGTTCCAGCTCGCGCTGTTTTAAAACGCCGAGTTGCCGGTCCAGTTCGACAATGCGCTGCTCAAGCCGGTCATTTTGCTGGGAAAGCGCCATCAAGTGATTGTGCAACGAATTGACGTCCCGCTGCAGGGCGCAGCCCGACAGCAGAACAACGCTTGACAAAATCAGAAACACTGAATTTTTCATGGCAGCCGTCTTTGCTCTTGTTTTGGCATATGCAAACGTTTCAAAGGTGAATGTTGTTCATGCGGTTCCTCCAGGGCTGGATATCAGTCGGAGAAGCACCCGCCGGACGGAAACAAACTCATTTTCCTTGGGCGCCTAAAAAATTGCCCGCCAGGATGGGCGGGCAATCTGAAAACGGAGCGGCAAGCGGCAGAGTCCTGCCGCTTGCCGGCTTCCTTGAAGAAACCACAACGTCGTCGCGCAAATCGTTGAGCGGAAAAATCCTACTCAAGCACGAAATGGGCCCGCCGGTTCTGTGACCAGGCGAATTCATAACTCCCCTTGACGAACGGACGTTCTTTGCCGTAGCTGATGGTCGTCATGCGCGCGGAGGAAATACCCAGATCGACCAGGAAAGCTTTGGCGGCTTCCGCACGGCGCCAGCCCAGCGCAAGGTTATATTCAATGGTTCCGCGCTCATCGCAATGCCCTTCGATAATAACCGATGCACGCGGATTGGCCTTCAGCCACTCCGCTTTGCGCCCCAGGATGTCCTGGGCCGTCGGCGTCAAAACCGAGCTGTCAAAATCAAACAGCACCAGCTCTTTCAGGAACACATTCTTGTCGGCTTCCGTCTTTTTCTTGGCAAGCTCTGCCTGGAGGCGTTCTTCTTCAAGTTGAGCTTCGCGAAGCTGTTGGGCCTTGAGGCGTTCTTCCTCGATCTTCCGCTGCCTTTCCAGTTCTGCCGCACGGGCGCGTGCGGCTGCTTCGGCATCCGCGGTTGCGGTTGCCGCTTCTCTTTTTACGGCTTCACTCTTTACCGCCGCCTCTGTCTTGGGCATCTCGCTCACGGACGCTTCGGATTGTACGGTTTTCTTGGCGCATGAAACCGTAAACAACAATCCGGGTATAACCAACAACAGAGCCAAACCTATCAAAATTTTTTTTTGCATTTTCTCCTCCTTTTTTTCAAAATCCATACGAAATTAATCGTTCATCATCCGCGGGGACCAGCTGGGCGTCGTTTGTTCTCCCGGCAAGGTCAACAGCCGCCGCTGGTCTGTTCCATAAGCAGTCATTACATAGATCCTTGAAGTCCCTTCCCGCATCGAACTAAAAACAATCAGGTTTCCGTCCGGGGACCACGACGGCGCTTCATTATCGCCGGAATCCCGAGTCAATTGAACCAGACTCTGGCCGTCAATCGTAATGACATAAACGTTGAATTGACCGTTCTTTAAACCGGTATACGCAATCCGATCCCCCTTGGGAGACCATTTAGGAGATGTATTATAACTGCCTTCAAATGTCAACCGCTCGGTCCGTTCGGTGTATAAATCCATGATATAAATCTGGGGGGATCCCGACCGGTTGGACACAAAAGTCATTTTTTTGCCGTCCGGCGACCAGGAAGGAGAGACATCAATCCCCCAGCTTTTGGTTAATCTTTTAATAATTTTTCCGCTTCCGGTCAACATATAAATTTCCGGATCGCCCTCAAACGAAAGGGTGGCTGCCAGCGCAAACTGGCTGGGAATCCAGCCCGGGGAAATATTCAGCCCCTTTTCGGAAACGATCGCACCCCGCTTTTCTTCCAGATGCATGATGTAAAGATCGGAATTGCCGCTGCTGAAATCCGTATAAGCCATCCACTTTCCATCCGAAGACCAGGCCGGCGAAAGGGTGATATTTTTTGTGTGCGTCACCTGCCGGGGATTGTGGCCGTCAAAATCACAAACGTATATTTCCTTATTACCCGAACCGTTTGAAACAAAGGCTATTTTACTGTTGAAAACTCCCTGATCGCCCGTCAGGGCGAAGATCACGTCGCCGGCGAAACGTTGCAACATTCTGCGCTGGTCTTTGTCCGAGCCTTTGTATCTTTTTCCGACAATTAATTTGGCATTGACGGTATCAAACAGGCGCAGTTCCATTTCAGCCGCGTGGTTGCCGAGCGCAATACCGCCGGTTATCAACATTTCCGCACCGATCCCCGTCCAGTTTCTGAAAACGATATCAGGAACATCAAGGGGGGGCCGGCGCGGATCGGACAGAAAGGCAGCACGGTCGATAATCCTGAAATACCCCGTGTACTCAAGTGTTTGTGATAAAATATCCGCCGCCGATGTTGCGGCGTTTTTTTCAGCCGAACTGTCGCTGAACGCCTTGAATGCCGGTATGGCAATCGGTATTTTTTTTAAAAAGGGATTGCTGATATTAATGTAATCATAAGCCGCCCCGCCCTGCGCCGGCCATATTAAAAGGAGAACGGCGCACGCTATGCCGGCGCATGTTATTTTTTGATTTCTATTCATTGCCTCCCTTTAGCGGTATCAAGGTTTATTTCAGTTGACCTCTGTGCGGGTTATACCCCGCCGGGCCGGTATCGGAACAAAATGGAAATGGCTTTCACTGCAATCCTGCCGGCGTAAACCCCAAGATAACCGTATAAAACCGATACCCTGCGGGCAGGGCCGGAAGCGGATTCGATTTTAAAACGGCCTTGTAGGCGGAATCATCCAGGTAGCTGTTGCCGGACCTTTTATCAAACCGAACATCCTTGATTTCGCCGTTGGCCATTATGCTGATCACCAGCCTGGTTTCCAGATCCTTGCGCTGCCCGGCCAGTTGTTCCGGATAAACCCAGTTGTTGCGGATAGAATAGGCGATTTCCTGCTGGTAAACGAGTATTTCCGGAGCGGGCGTTCCGCTCCCACCGCCCGTGCCTGCCAAACTTCCGCCGGCCAGATCCGAACCGGTCGCTTGCCCGGCGCCCGGAAGGCGGTCATCCGTTTCGTTTTCAGCTATTTTCCCCCGGATGCGATCGATAGCCGCCGCAACCGGGCTGGGGCGCGACGCCTCGGCCTGCTCTTCAATCTGCTTAATCGCCCGTTTTACGACCCGTTCGGGCTTGAATGTCTCTTCTTTCAGTGACGTCTTTTCACTCCACTTTTGCGGGGCCAGCGATATCGTCTCGGCCGTTTTGGATTCGGGAACCGCCGGTTTGGGAGCGGCGGCTTTAGCCGGCGGAGCGGCCTTGGGGGGCGATTCCTTTGCCGCCGTCGTCCGGACGGCGGCTTTTCCGGAATCCGGCCCCTTCTGAACCGACCCCGTCTGAATTTGCGATAACGTCACCAGGTTAACGTTTACAATTGTCTGTGACAGCTTACGCCCCGGCAGACGGCCGGGGGAATAGACGATCAGGACCAAAAAAATCAGATGGAATATCAGCGATGCCATCACCGGAAACACCAGTGGGTGCTGGTCTTGTTTTGACCCGAGGAGTATATACGCACGCGCCTGCATACCGTTTCTTTATTTCCCTTTGCCGGATTTCCGGTTCATGTCGTTTGCGGATATCGGTTCCGTAACCATCCCCAGTTTTTCAACTCCGGCAGCTTTAATTTCAGACATGACCCGGACCACCATGCCGTAAGAGATGGTTTTGTCGGCCCGCAGATAAACATCCTGATTTTGGCGACTTTCAATGATCAGCGCCAATTTTTCCTGCAGAAAATCGAGGGTGACCTGGAAATCATTTATAAATATCTGATTGTCTTTGTTGATCGTGATGATGAGATGATCGGTGTCTGAAGGAAGCGGCTGGGAAACAGCTTCCGGCAGGGAAACGCTGACACCTTGCGACATCATGGGAGCCGTAACCATGAAAATTATCAGCAGCACGAGCATCACGTCGACAAACGGGGTCACATTGATGTCGGACATCAGATGGTTTTTATCACCGCCAATCATCATTCATTACTCTCCTCGACCCGGATCAGGTCCCCCTCGATGATATTCAGAAAATCAGCAGAAAAACTTTGCAACTCGGATTCAATGATTCTAATTTTCTGCATAAAGTAATTAAAGGCGATAACCGCCGGAATCGCCACGGCAAGACCCGCTGCCGTTGCCACCAGGGCTTCGGAAATCCCCGGCGCCACCACGGCCAGACTGGCCGACCCCCTCAAACCGATACCGTGAAATGAATTCATGATGCCCCAGACGGTGCCGAACAGCCCGATAAAGGGGGTGGTATTGCCGGTTGTGGCCAGAAAGGGGACCAATTGCGTCATACGGGTTGTTTCTTCATTAATGGAACGCCGCAAAGCCCGTTTGACATTATCCATCCCTTTGAAACCATTGCTCAGGGCCATGGAATCTCTGCCCGCGGCCGCACCGGACTGCGAGGCCTGCTGGCTGGATTGACGCAACTGCCTTAATTCCATATACCCGATCCGGAATATATTGGCGATGGGGCTTCCCGGCAGCTGCTTTGCCTTGGCAAACGCGGCTGAAAGATCACGACTTTGCCAGAAAAAATCGGTAAATTGGGCCGATTCCCTAAACGCCCTGCGAATATAACGGTACTTAATCAGAATGATGGACCATGACATAATCGAAAAAAACAGCAGCAGCAGCAGGACAAACTGAACCATCAGACCCGCCTTGAGCATCATCTCCAGAATGTTAATCTCGTGGGGTACCATTCAGAACTCCGGAATTGTTATTCAAAAGGTTTAAAAATAAAGTTTGGGGGCGTTGGGCGAAGGCGCGGTTGCATTTGTTGCGGCGCGCCGGGGCCCAAACTCAATCAGGCTTACCGTATTTTTTCAAATCGCCAAACTATTACAAATCTCCAAACTTTGCAGTTACAAAGCTTACAAAACTTATCGAAAATCGACCAGGCTGTCAAGTTGTTTGCTTTTAGAATTATGTTGACAGATCAACTGGTTTTATGGTTGAACAATCCAAAAACAGAAAAAAACCGGATCGCCATCAGGCAAAGCTGGCAGCCGGGTCACCCGAATGCCGGGTGGCGGCTTGTTGCAAGCCTGATGACAACATTTGACCCTTTTATGTACAATTCTTGCGATTGATTAGAGATGAACTGGTTTTTTAGTTTTATTCGAACGTCTATCGGCAAAAAGTTGATGATGGCGCTAACCGGAATAAGCTTTTGCGGCTTTTTACTGCTGCATTTAGCCGGAAACCTCACCATTTTCAGCGGCAAAGAAGCCCTCGTGGCTTATTCTGAAAAGCTGCATGCGCTCGGGCCGCTTTTAACCCTGGCGGAATTCGGCCTGCTCTTTCTGGGCCTGGTGCATGTCCTGACCGGAGGGGTGCTTTTTTACGAAAACCTGACGGCGCGGCCGCAAAAATACGCCGTTAAAAAGAACGCCGGCGGCCGCACCATCGGTTCCGCCACCATGCCCTACACCGGCCTTATGATCCTGACCTTTGTGATCGTCCACCTTCTCAACTTTCATTTTGTGGATAGAACCGATCGGACCATTTTTGAGATTGTAGCAGCCACATTTTCAAAACCCGGATATGTAATCGGGTATATCGCCGCAATGATCGTGGCGGCTGTCCACGTCAGCCACGGGTTCTGGAGTGCGTTCCAGACCATCGGCGCCAGCCATCCCAAATACTTCCCCCTGACCAGAGGGGCGGGCATTTTATTCAGCTTGCTGGTTGCCATCGGATTCGGCGCCCTACCGATCTATATCGCCATGATTTCCTGACAGGTACCGTATGACACTTGAAGCCAAAATTCCGGCCGGACCCCTTGAAAATAAATGGGACAAACATCGTTTCGATTTAAAACTCGAAAATCCGAGTAACCGCAGAAAATTCAATATCATCGTGGTCGGCACCGGGCTGGCCGGCAGTTCGGCATCCGCCACCTTGGCCGAACTCGGTTATAATGTCAAAACATTCTGCATCCAGGACAGCCCACGCCGCGCTCACAGCATCGCGGCCCAGGGCGGAATCAATGCCGCCAAAAATTACCAGAATGACGGGGACAGCATCTGGCGGCTTTTTTACGACACCATCAAAGGCGGTGATTTTCGCTCCCGCGAAGCCAATGTGTACCGCCTGGCCCAGATCAGCAACCACATCATCGATCAATGCGTGGCCCAGGGGGTCCCCTTTGCCAGGGATTACGGCGGTTTGTTGACCAACCGGTCGTTCGGCGGCGCACAGGTCTCGCGCACCTTCTATTCCCGCGGTCAAACCGGCCAGCAGCTTCTGCTGGGAGCCTACCGGGCGCTGTCCCGTCAAGTCGCTTCAGGAAAGGTGACCCTGCATCCCCGCCGGGACATTCTGGATCTGGTTCTGGTGGACGGAAAGGCCCGCGGAGTTGTCGCCCGCAACCTGATCAGCGGTGAAATCGAATGCCACAGCGCCCACGCGGTTATCCTGGCCACCGGCGGCTACGCCAATGTCTTCTTTCTCTCCACCAATGCCATGGCATCCAATGTCAGTGCCATCTTTCGAGCCTACCGTAAAGGTGCTTTTTTTGCCAACCCCTGTTTTACCCAGATCCATCCGACCTGCATACCGGTTCATGGAGACTACCAGTCCAAATTGACGCTGATGAGTGAAAGCCTCAGAAATGACGGCCGGGTATGGGTGCCGAAACGTCCGGGGGATAAACGCCCGCCCCATCAGATTCCCGGGCCTGAAAGGGATTATTTCCTCGAAACGAAATACCCCAGCTTCGGCAACCTGGTTCCCCGCGACGTCGCCTCGCGCAATGTCAAGGACCAATGCGACCAGGGCAAAGGGGTCGGAGAAACCGGCCGGGCCGTCTATCTCGACTTTGCCGACAGCATCAAAATGGAAGGCAAAGACAGCATAGCCCAGAAATACGGCAATCTCTTTCAGATGTATGAAAAAATTACCGCCCAGAATCCCTACGAGACACCCATGATGATATACCCGGCGGTCCACTATACCATGGGCGGGCTGTGGGTGGACTACGACCTGATGACCACGATTCCGGGCCTTTTTGCCATCGGCGAGGCCAATTTTTCGGACCATGGGGCCAACCGTCTGGGCGCCAGCGCCCTGATGCAGGGATTGGCCGACGGTTATTTCATCATCTCCAACTCCATCGGCGGGTATCTGGCGGGCGCCCATCTGAACGATGTGGCGACCGATCATGGGGCCTTTCGTTCCGCCGCGCAGGATTCCCTGGACCGGATACGGCGGCTCCTTGCCATCAGGGGAAAACGCACCATCGACGACTTCCACAAGGAACTGGGAAAGATCATGTGGGAATATTGCGGCATGTCCAGAAACGAGGCCGGGCTTGCCAAGGCCAGGCAACTGGTGCATACCTTGAAGGCGGAATTCTGGGACAATGTCATTGTACCCGGAACCAATGAAGAATTTAACCAAAGCCTTGAGAAAGCCGGACGGGTTGCCGACTTTTTTGAGTTTGCGGAATTGATGCTGAGCGATGCCCTGGCGCGAAGGGAATCCTGCGGCTGTCATTTCAATGAAAATTATCAGACCGAAGACAATGAGGCGCTCCGGGATGATGAAAATTTCTGCCATGCGGCGGCCTGGGAATTTGAGGCTGAAGGCAAGGAGCCGAAATATCACCAGGAACTGTTGGCATTTGAAAATGTTGTATTGACCCAAAGGAGTTACAAGTGACAGAGACCATTAACCTGACGCTGAAAATTTGGCGGCAGCAGGCGTCGGAAGCTGAAGGCGGTTTTGAAACATACGATGCCGATGATATTTCAGTCGACATGTCCTTTCTGGAAATGCTGGATGCCGTCAACGAACGCCTGACCCTTGACGGCAAGGCCCCCATCGCTTTCGACCACGACTGCCGCGAAGGAATCTGCGGAGCCTGCGGCAGCGTTGTAGATGGCCGGCCCCATGGCCATGTGGCGGCCACCACCCTCTGCCAGCTGCACATGCGCCATTTCAAGGACGGTCAGACCGTTGCAATCGAGCCCTGGCGTTCCAGGGCATTTCCGGTGATTAAGGATCTGGTGGTGGATCGCAGCGCGCTGGACAGAATAATACAGTCCGGCGGTTATGTATCGGTAACAACAGGCGGCAACCCGGAAGCCAATACCATCCCCATCACCAGCGATCAAAACAAACAGGCCATGGATGCCGCCACCTGTATCGGCTGCGGCGCCTGCGTGGCTGCCTGCCCCAACGCCTCGCCCATGCTTTTCATCGGCGCCAGTGTTTCCCATCTGGCCCTGCTGCCCCAGGGAAAACCCGAGGCCGCCAGGCGTGTGCTGGCCATGGTTCGAAAAATGGACGAACTGGGTTTCGGCAATTGTTCCAATGAAACCGAATGCGAAGCGGAATGTCCCAAGGAAATCTCCATTACCAACATCGCGCGCTTAAATCGCGAGTTTATCAAGGCCGGATTTTTCTCAACCGAAGAGTAAACCATTAACGTATTTACAAAAGGGGGGTGTTATGAAAAAGACAGGATGGCTGCTCATTTGTTCTCTTTTTGTTTGCTTAATCTGGATGGGGACGGCAACGGCAAAGTCCCCGGTGGTTGTTTACACGTCGCTCGAAAATGAAGAAGTCGTCGATTATATCGAATATGCCAGAAAAAACCTTCCGGATCTGGAAATCAACGCGATTCGGCTCTCCACCGGCGAACTCGGCGCCCGGATGCTGGCGGAAAAAGACAATCCCCAGGCCGACTGCATCTGGGGATGGGCCGTAACCAACATGGCCGAATTTGTGCCCAAGGGAATGCTCAAGGCTTACAAACCCAAAGGCTGGGAAAAGATCCCGGCAAACTTCAAAGACCCCAAGGGGTTCTGGACCGCCATCGACTTGTATGCCGCGGCGTTTGTCATCAACACCAAAGTGATGGAAGCCGAAAAGCTCCCTATGCCCAAGGGGTGGAATGACCTCCTGAACCCGGCTTTCAAAGGAAAACTGACGATGCCCAACCCCGCCAGTTCCGGAACGGGCTTTCTGCAGATCGCCAGCTTGCTGACAATGATGGACCCGGATTATAAAACCAAACCGATCGCGCAAAATAAAGCCTGGGATTTTATGAAAGCGCTCGATAAAAACATGGCGCAGTATATCAAGAGCGGATCCAAACCGGCTAAAATGGCTGCGGCCGGCGAATTTGCCATAGGCCTGTCATTTGCATTTGTGTACTCATCCTTGAAAAAGCAGGGTTTTCCGGTTGCCATGGTGATGCCGGAAGAAGGCGCCGGATTTGAGCTTGAAGCCAATGCCCTCATGAAGGGTGCGAAAAATGAAGCGGCCGCCAAGAAATTTCTGGATTGGGCCATCAGCAAACAAGCCATGGAAAGGTATGCCACATTCAAACTGGGAGTGGCCTATCCGGGCATCCCGGGCCCGGAAGGTCTGCCGGCCCTGTCAAGCATCAAACTGGCCCCGATGGATTTCCCGTGGCAGTCCCAAAACCGTGCCGAGATTCTTGAAAACTGGGAAAAACTTTTCGCAAAGTGATGAATTTGCGGCATATGTAATACTCCACGGATGCCTGGTGGGTCCGTGGAGTATTTTTATTGACAAACGTTTAATTTTTGTTCATTTAAACCCCTGTATATACATCTACACAAAAAATGCAACGGGCGTCACTTCAATGAATGCATCGGTAATTTTCAGTCCGATCGGGAGACGGTTTGACGGATCCAAGCGTCCCCGGGGGGTGCGGATCTGCCGGACGACGGCTCCGGTTTCTTCCCGGGTCTGAAAGGAGAATGATCCCACGCAATGTCTAAAAAACTGATTCTGGAGAATATTTCAAAGTATTTCGGTTCGATGGCAGCCGTAAAAAACGTCAGCCTTACGATTGAACCGGGTGAATTTATCTGTTTTTTAGGACCCAGTGGTTGCGGCAAAACCACGTTGCTGCGGATCATTACCGGTTTTGAGCAGGCGACAGCCGGCAATATTATTTTCAACGGGGAAATAATCAACGACGTCATCCCTCAAAAACGGGAATTCGGAATCGTCTTTCAATCTTACGCGTTGTTCCCCAATATGACCGTGCGCCAGAACATCGCCTTCGGCCTGAAGATGCGCAAGATGCCGTCAAAACTGATTGACGAACGCATCCGTGAGATGCTGCAGCTTCTGGGACTTGCCGGCTGGGAAAACCATTATCCGTCTCAGTTGAGCGGCGGGCAGCAGCAACGCGTCGCCCTGGGCCGGGCCCTTGCGATTAAACCGAGCGTCCTGCTGCTCGATGAACCCTTAAGCGCTTTGGATGCCAAAATTCGCGTCCGCCTGCGGACCGTCATTAAACGGCTGCAGCAGGAACTGGGCATTACGATGATATACGTCACCCACGACCAGGAAGAGGCCCTGGCCCTGGCCGACCGGGTCATCATTATGCGGGACGGTGAGTTTCGACAGATCGGTTCGCCCTGGCAGATATATAAGCAGCCACGCACCAGCTTTGTGGCCGATTTTGTCGGGACCTCCAACTTCATTACCGCCATCCGGAAAAACGACAAATTAAAGTTCGGCCAGCTGGAGCTGGCGGTGTCGGGTATCGACACGGTTGCCGGGGACACCCTTTATCTTGCCATCCGGCCCGAAAACATTGAAATTGTCGGTGCAACCGTTTCGCCCGAATACTGTGTGCCGTCCAATTGCGTCGAGGTTATGGCCGAGGTAATCAACTTTTTAGGTGCGGTCGTCCGAATCACCTTTGTGTTGGAAGGGGATGAAATGCTGATTGATCTGCCTGAAAAGGAGTTTGAAAAAATGGGTTTGAAGCGGGGAGACAAAATCACGCTCTATTTTCCACCGGATGCGTTTTATGTCTACAGTGAGCTTTTTAGAAAATTAAATTAACCTTACATATAAGATCAAGACTGATTTCATGATACCATCCGTTACAGGCCCCGTCAGTCCGGTGACATATGCGCTTTCATCCCGGCGATTGGAATTTGACAGGTTTATTGTCCCTGCCGTAACGATTTTTATTGCCGCCCTCCTTTTCTTTTTCATGCTCTTCCCCCTGGCAGCGATTCTTAAGTTGAGTTTTTTTAAAGGGGGCGAATTTGCCTTGGCAAATTTCACGCTTCAGAATTTTCAAAAATACTTCACGACCGCCCGCACCTTAAACGCGCTTTGGCACAGCCTGTACGTTTCGGCTGTCACCACCGTCATCGTCACCGTGATTATTTTCTTTTTTGCCTATGCCCTGACCCGTACCACCCTTTCCGGCAAGACTTTTTACAGAAATATCATCATGCTCCCCCTGGTGGCCCCGTCGATTGTCCAGGCCCTGGCGCTGATTTATCTGTTCGGCCGCAATGGACTGATTACGGCGCATCTCCTGGGAACAGAGTGGAATATTTATGGAGCCACCGGCATTATCATATCAGAGGTGCTCTATTGCCTGCCGCATGCGTTCGTAATTTTATATACCACCCTCTCGGCCGTCGATATCCGCCTGGATGAGGCTGCCGAAAGCTTGGGGGCTTCGCCCTTTAAGGTCTTTACCCGGATAACGCTCCCCTCGGCCAAATACGGCATCTTCAGCGCCGCCGCCTTGACCTTTAATTTAACGATCACGGATTTTGGAAACCCGGTGGTCATCGGCGGAAACTACAATGTGCTGGCAACCGAGATCTACGCCCAGGTCACCAACCTTTACCGTTTTGACCTGGGCGCCACCATCAGCATTATTCTGCTGGTCCCCTCGATGATGGCATTTATGTTCAATTATTATATTTCCCGCAAAACATTTGCAATGATCAGCGGGGCCGCCAAACCGGTCATCCCCCCTTCGCGGCCCTTGAAAAAGATGCTGTTCAGCGCTTACTGCCTCCTGGTTTCATTTTCCATCGTCGTTATTTTCGTTACCGTCGTCATGGGTTCTTTTGTGAATATCTGGCCCTATGACTGGTCCCTGACGCTGCGCCATTACCGCTTTCCGTCCATCGCCGGATATTCCGCCATCTGGACCAGCGTGTGGGTGTCCCTGATCGTGGGAGTGGTCGGCGCCTTTATTACACTGGTGGCCGGGTATGTCATGGAAACGCGCAAAACGTACTTCAAGCAGGGTATCTACTTTTTATCCGTCATGCCGGCGGCCATCCCCGGGCTGGTAATGGGGCTGGGGTATATTCTGGCATTTAACAAACCCTATTATTTCTTCTATGGCACCCCCTGGATAATCGTCATCAATATCATTATCTGCAATTTTACCCTGGGGATTCTTTCAAGCATTTCGAATTTGAGAAATATTGATCCATCCATCGAAGAAGCATCCATCAGTCTGGGGGGCGACACCCTCAGAACATTTTTCAGAATCATTTTTCCCCTTTCGCGGGTGGCTTTTTTCCAGAACTTCGTTTATTTTTTCATGCGCTCAATGACCACGATCAGTGCCGTCATCTTTCTGGTGTCGGCAACCGTTCACCTGGCTGCCATTGAAATCATCATGCTCGACAATGACGGTTGGACCGCCAGCGCCAATGCCATGTGCACCTGTATCATCGTCATTGTCATGTTCATGCTGGGAATTCTGCACCTGGCGGCCAAGAGAACCGGCCGGCGTCCGGCCGGACTCACGGCCGATGTATAATAAGGAATTCGTGCGGTGAAAATCGTCGATCTAGCCAACCCGATGCCGAAATACCTCCAGATCAGCGCCTGGCTCAAAAAACTGATTTTGACCGGCCGATACCAGAAAGGCGAAAAACTCCCCTCGGAAACCAGGCTGGCCCAAATGTGCGCGGTTAACCGGAACACCCTCAGGCAGGCGTTGTCCCAGCTCTCGGCCGAAGGTTTCTTGACAAAAGAAAAGGGACGGGGAACGTTTATATCATCAACGCCGGCGCCCCCTGTCAAGCACAAGCTCAAGCAGATTTCCAGTTTCAGAGACGACCTGGCCAATATCGGCATCAGGGAGAAAACGATCCTGCTGAAAAAAACCGTTACTCACGCCAGTCGGCATGTGTCCGATGCACTGGTCCTGGGAGCCGACGGCAAAGTCATTGCGATACACCGGCTGAGAACCGGCGACGGCGTTCCGTTTATTTACGAAGAAAGTTATCTTCCCTATCATATGTTCAGGGATATTTTAGAGCGGGACCTGACCGGTTCCATGTATCAGCTGATTACCGAGCATTTCAATATCGTTCTGGCGCGCTCCGAACAAACCATCCAGGCGGTCAATTTAACCGGCAAGACGGCTAAACATCTCCATCTTCCGGAAAATTCGGCCGGAATTTTTATGGAAAGCGTCACATTTGACGCCAATAACATCCCCGTTGAAGTATTGTGCTCCTTTTACCGGGGCGACAAATATATATTCGAAGTTGAACTGGGTCGATATCATATCAGGGAAAACCCCATAAACCATTACTCAAAGGATTAATTTTCGGTTTTATTGTCTATACATCTATAACCATAAACAGATCCGTACGAATTACAGGAGGAAAAAATGGAAGAAAAAAACTTATTTGAGAAACTTGTCGAAATAAGCCCGGGCATGGAAATCTGGTGGGATTCTTCACCGGTCATATTCAATAACTGGTGCAAAAAATTGCTTGCCGAAGCAAGTCCCCAGGACGCTCCCATCATGAAACGGCAGTTTGGCAGAATGTTTAACGAAAAAAGTCCGGAAACACAACTTTTTCGAGGTGTAACCACCAACCCCCCCCTGTCGCTTCAGGCCATCCGTGACGACGAAACCTACTGGGAAGCGGTGGCAAAGGATTTAATCAAAAAAAACAAAGGGATCGATAAGGAAGGGCTTTTCTGGCGACTGTATCAGGCCGTGGTCAAACGCGGCTCCGACATGTATTTGCCTCTTTTTGAAAAAACCGGCTACAAAGAAGGCTTTCTTTCAGGACAGGTTGATCCGCGCAGCGCTTTTGACAAGGACAGCATGGTGCAGCAGGCTCTTTCCCTGGCCAAATTAAATCCGAACGTCATGATAAAGGTTCCCGGCACGAAAGAAGGTTATGAAGTGATTGAATTCCTGACATCAAAAGGGATCTCGACCAATAACACCCTGACCTTTATTTTGCCCCAGTTGATCGACTGTGCCAAAACGGTAAAACGAGGCTTGGAGACCGCCCGGAAAAACAACGTCGATCTCTCCCGCTGGCGTTCGGTCATTACCCATATGGAGTCCAGATACGGCGACCTGGGCGGCTTAAGGGAGTTCGGCAGGGAAAAAGGGATTGAACTTTCCGAAGCGGATGTCCGCTGGGCCGAGCTGGCCATATTCAAGAAAGCCTACAAATATTTAAAGGATAACAACATGCCGAGCAAGATGCTTTCCTGCTCCCTCCGGATGGGACCGGTCGTCGACGGTGCAACCCGAATCTGGCACCTTGAGGAAAAATCCGGTGCGGATATCGTTGTAACCTGTCCCCCGTCTTATATCGAACAGGTTATGAATTTCAGCGAACAGAAGAATATTGTTTTTAAACCCGATCGGATTTTAAAGGACATTCCCGCCGATGTCATGGAAAAATTATTGCAAATCCCCTATTTTAAACGCGCCTATGTTGAAGACGGCTATACGCGGGATGAGTACAACACCCATCCCGCCCTGGTGCGGACCGCCGAGCAGTTTTCGAAAGCAACCACCGAAATGGTGGAATTCGCAGGTAAATGCCTGGCGGATTCCTGTTTTTCCTAAACCCGACAGGAGGATGTTATGATTATTGGTGTCCTTAAGGAAATTAAAACCAAGGAAAACCGCGTCGCCATGACCCCGGCCGGCGTGGAGCAGGTTGTCTTTCAGGGGCATTCGGTCCTTGTCGAAACCGCTGCAGGCGAGGCTTCCGGTTTTTCGGACGCGAGCTATGTCCGCGCCGGAGCGGAAATAGTCGTTTCAGCCCCGGAGATCTATCAACGCAGTGAAATGATCATGAAGGTAAAAGAACCGCTGCCCGCCGAATATGGCCTGGTCCGCAGCGGGCAGATCGTGTTCACCTATTTTCATTTTGCCGCTGCGCCGGAGCTTACCCGTGCGATGATCGCTTCCGGATGTGTCGCCATTGCTTATGAAACCGTCGAACGCAATAACCGCTCGCTGCCGCTGCTGACCCCCATGAGCGAGGTTGCCGGAAAAATGGCAATCCAGGAAGGCGCCAAGTATCTTGAAAAAACTTTCGGCGGCAAAGGCAAGCTCCTGGGCGGGGTGCCGGGAGTAGATCCCGGCACGGTGGTCGTCATCGGCGGCGGAGTGGTCGGCACCAATGCCGCCAAAATGGCCTGCGGTTTGGGCGCCAAGGTTTATCTCTTTGACAACAACCTGGAGCGGTTGCGTTATCTGAGCGATGTCATGCCCCACAACTGTTTCACGCTGATGTCGAGTCCGGCTGCCATCCGCAAACGGCTGGAAGAAGCCGACCTGGTCATCGGCGCGGTTCTGCTCCCGGGGGCCAAAGCCCCCAAGGTGATTACCCGCGACATGCTCCAAAATATGAAAAAAGGTTCCGTCATCGTGGATGTGGCCATCGATCAGGGCGGATGTATTGAAACCTCCCGGCCCACCACCCATGACGACAGCATCTTTGAAGTCGACGGCATCATTCATTACTGCGTCACCAACATGCCCGGCGCCGTCCCGATGACCTCCACCCAGGCCCTGACCAACGCAACCCTCCCCTACGCCCTTGAAATTGCCGGCAAGGGTTTCAAACAGGCGGCCATGGACAATCCGGAGATCGCCAGGGGGATTAACATCCTTGCGGGCAGGGTGACGTATAAAGGGGTTGCCGAAGCTTTTGATATGGAATATACGTCATTGGATTCGCTGTTGTCGTCTGCAGTTTAATGTGATGACTTGAAATCAAATTCACTCTAACCGGATTCATTAAGCAAAGGAGAACAAAACATGAAAGCACTAAAAGATTGGTTTGTGCCCTGGCTGGCGACGGCCAGGGAATATAATACCAGCATCCTCGACAAGGCCTGGGCGACCCCGGATTTTGGCCGGCTGATGCTGAATGAAAACCCGATTCCGCCCTCCGACAAGGTGGTTAAGGCCGTTGCCGAAGCGGTCAAAAATGGCAACCGCTATCCGGACAGCATGAAAAAGCTTAGAGCCAAAATCGGCGGCATGTACGATCTCAAACCTGAAAACGTAAGGCTCTGCAACGGCAGCTCGGAAATTATCGACAGCATGATGCGGATTTTTATGCAGCCGGGTGATGAAATTATTCTGTCGACGCCGACATTTGAATTATACCCCCCCCGGGCGGAGCTTTGCGGCGGCAAGGTCGTGTCGATCCCTTTACGCAAAGGTGACCTCCAGTATGATGTGGACGCCATGATTGCAGCCGTCAACCCGAAGACCAAATTGATCCTCATCATTAATCCCAACAACCCCACCGGCGTATTTATCGATGATCAGGATCTGGAACGGTTTTGCCAACTCGGCATCCCCCTTTGCATTGACGAGGCCTATCTGGACTATCACCCGGATAAAGGCTCAAAAGCGTATCTCATTAAAAAATATCCGCACGTGTTCCTGCAGGCGACTTTTTCCAAGGCTCACGGCTTTGCCGGCATCCGTTTCGGCTACGTACTGGGTACCGAAGAGATGATCAAGGCCTTCAGCGCCATGCTCCTGCCCTGGAACGTCAGCCTCATGTCCATGGCCGCCGCCGAAGCCATCCTGGACAATCCCGAAGAGATCAAGGCCAAGGTGGCGCACAACAACAAATGGATGGATGTGTTTTATGCCGAATCCCAAAAGCTGGGCTTAAAGCCCTATCCGCCCCATGGAAATTTCATGCTGATCGATGCCAGCATGACCGGCAAAACCACGGCGGAAATTTTGCAGGCCGGCCTGGATATGGAAAAAATCTACTTAAAAAAAATCAGCCCGATCCACGGCAAGGACGGCTACTTCCGGGTAACGCCCGGCCTGGATGAAGAAAACGAGCGTTTCTTGAAATTTATCAGAAACTATTTTGGGAAAAAGTAGATGGGAGCATGAATCCAATGCAGGACCACGCCCAGGTCGTCATCATCGGCGGCGGCATCGCCGGCGCCAGCATAGCCTATCATTTGACCCGGATGGGCTGTAGCGATGTCGTCATCATTGAAAAAGGAGAGCTGACCAGCGGTTCCACCTGGCATGCCGCCGGCCTGGTGGGCCAGTTGCGATCCAGCCGAAACGTTACTCGCATGCTGCAATACAGCGTCGGCCTGTATGAAAATCTGGAAGCCGAGACCGGCCTTACCACCGGCTGGAAAAAATGCGGCTGTCTGCATCTGGCCGGCACACCGGATCGGCTGCTGGAACTAAAGAAGGCCGCCACGACCGCCCGCAGCTTCGGTCTGGATTTACATCTCATCTCTCCCCGGGAAGCACTGGACCTGTTTCCGGTCATGTCGCTGGATGGCATTATCGGGGCCGCTTTTATGCCTTCGGACGGTCAGGCCGATCCCAGCGGGCTGACCATGGCGCTGGCAAAAGGCGCCACCAGCCGCGGCGCCGGGATTTACCAGCATACCCGCGTAACCGGCTTTCAGATAAAGGGGAGCCGGGTCACCGCCGTCATCACGGACAAGGGCACGATCCGAACTGAAACGGTTGTAAATGCCGCCGGCATGTGGGCCCGCGAAATCGGCCGTTTGATGGGCGTCAACGTGCCGCTGGTTCCGTTCCAGCATCAGTACCTGGTTACCGAAACAATCGAAGGGCTCCCACCCGGGCTCCCGACGATACGCGACAAGGACAGCCTGCTGTATTACAAGGAAGAAGTCGGCGGCCTGGTCATGGGCGGTTATGAACCCAACGGCATTCCTTGGGCAAACGAGGGTATCCCCAAAGGTTTTACCCAGCAGCTGCTGGAGCCCGATTTCGATCATTTTGAACCCCTGGCCGCCGCCGCCATGAAGCGCACCCCCTGTCTGCAAACCGTCGGCATCGCCCGCCTGGTCAATGGTCCGGAAGCCTTTACCCCGGACGGCAACTGCATCCTGGGTCCCGCCCCTGAACTGGAAAACTGCTTTGTCGCCGCCGGGTTTAATGCCTTTGGCATTGCCGCCGGCGGCGGAGCCGGCAAGCTCCTGGCCGAATGGATTTTGACGGGGGAGCCCAGCCTGGCGATCTGGCCCCTTGACATCCGGCGTTTCGGCCGGCACCATCACAGTCCGGCGTATAATCTGGACAGGACCTGCGAAATATACGGGAAGCATTACACCATCGCCTGGCCGAACGAGGAACACCAGTCGGCCCGGGGGGTTCGACGCAGTCCGTTGTATCATCTCCTCAAGGAACAAGGCGCGGTTTACGGCTCCCGATTCGGATGGGAACGGGCCAACTGGTTTGCTCCTCCGGAAACGGCGGCGGAGGACGTACCCGCCTTCGGAATCCCCAACTGGTTTTTGCATGTGGCTGATGAGCACCGCGCCGCCAGAGAAAAAGTGGTCCTGATCGATCAGACTTCCTTCAGTAAGTTTATGGTTGCGGGCCCGCAGTCGCTGCTTTTCCTGAACAGTCTGGCGGCCAATAACATTGACAGGCCGCTCGGCAGCGTCGTTTACACCCAGTTGTGCAACGACCGTGGCGGAATTGAATGCGACCTGACCATCGCCCGCATCGCCGCGGACAGATTTTTCATCGTTACCGGCACAGCTTTCGGCGTGCATGATTTAGACTGGATTTGCCGGCACCTGCCGCCGGATGCCTCCGCCACGGTTTCAGACGTTACTTCCGCTTATGCGGTGATTAATGTGTGCGGACCGTTATCCCGCCGTCTGCTTGAAAAAGTCACGCCGGATTCCGTCGCGAATGACGTTTTTCCGTTCGGGCAGTGCCGCCAGATGACGCTGGGGTATGCCCCAATTTTGGCCATGCGGGTGACCTATATTGGCGAACTGGGATACGAGCTTTACGTTCCCACTGAATATGCCCCGCAGGTATATGAACTGCTGTGGGCGGCCGGTCAGGAACTCGGTGTGCGCAATGCCGGCTACCGGGCGATTGAATCGCTTCGCCTTGAAAAGGGTTACCGTTACTGGGGCGCGGAGCTTTCTCCGGACTACAACCCGTACCAGGCCGGACTCGGTTTTTGTGTCGACCTCGGAAAAGAACACTTCATCGGACGGGAGGCTTTGTCTAAAATCAAGGCCGGCGGCCCCGATCCCGTTCTTTGTTGCTTTACACTGGATGATCCCGAACCCCGGCTTCTTTCGGGCGGCGAAACGATTGCTCACAACGGCACTGTTCTGGGTGTCGTCACCAGCGGCGGGTACGGTCATTTTGTCAAAAAAACCATCGCATACGGTTATCTCCCGGTCGAACACGCCGGTTACAGCAATGGCTACACGATCGAAGTTTTTACCGAAACCCTGGCGGCAACCCGCCGGACCTCGGCATTGTATGACCCCGAACGCAAACGGATCTTGATGTAATTTTATCTTTGGAATTTATATTTTAAAAACTAAAATTCAAGGCGAGCAGGTTAACCCTGGCCCGGCCCCGGGAACCAGGTTTTCTGCGCAGGAACAACTATTCACATAAGAGGATCAATATGAATTTCCCCATCGATTTAACCCAATATCAGTCTTTGAAGTTTGAGCTGTCTCAGAAGGAGATGACCCCCCGTCAGGAAGAGCAGCTGCAACAGAATATCCGGCTGGTGCGCGACAGTATTATTTTCTTCACCGCCTTTGCCAATACCAAGGGGTTGGGAGGACATACCGGCGGCGCATTCGATATGGTTCCGGAGGTTCTGATAACCCACGGCTTCATGAAGGCAAACCCATCGATCTACCCCGTTTTTTTTGACGAAGCCGGTCACCGGGTGGCGCTGCAGTACGTTATGGCGGTTTTAAACGGTTATATGCCGCCGGAAAAGCTGCTGCATTACCGCGAATTCGGCAGCGGACTGTATGGTCATCCGGAAAGAGACGACCGCAGCGGCGTATTTTTCAGCTCCGGCCGTCTGGGGCATTTATGGAGTTACGTCAACGGCGTCGCCGCCGCAAATCCGGATAAAATTCTGGTGATGTACGGCAGCGACGGTTCCCAGCAGGAGGGCGCCGATGCCGAAGCCGCCCGCTATGCCGTTTCCCAAAAGCTTAATGTAAAACTCATGATCGATGACAATGATGTAACCATCGCGGGTCACCCCAGCAACTATCTGAAGGGGTTTAACATTGAACAGACCTTGCAGGGCCACGGACTCGGGGTCGACAGCGGCAACGGCGAGGATTTAGAACAATTATTCAGAAGAATCCAGTCGGCCCTGACAACCCCCGGCCCCTTTGCCCTGATCAACAAAAGAAAAATGGCCATCGGGGTCGACGGCATTGAAGGCTCCCCCAAGGGGCATGATGTCATCCCGGTTGACATGGCCGTTTCTTATCTGCAGGCCAAAGGGCGCAGCGCTGCCGTGAAAATGCTGGAAAATCCGCCTGAACCCAAAGCGGTTGAAGCCACTCTCGGCAGTTCCGCAGAAACAGCCAAAAACAGGGATAATTTCGGCAAGATTATCTGCGAAATTCTCAAAGATGTGCCTGACCGCAAGGATAAGGTTCTGGTGGTGGATTCCGATCTGGAAGGTTCCTGCGGGCTGCATCACATCCGTAAGAGTTTTCCCGAAGTGTATGTGCATGGCGGCATCATGGAACGCAACAATTTTTCGGTCGCCGCCGGCTTCGGTTCCAGCGACGGCCGCCAGGGCATTTATGGAACATTTTCAGCATTCATGGAAATGCTTATTTCCGAAATTACCATGGCGCGTTTAAACCGTAGTCACGTGCTGGCGCATTTTTCCCATGCCGGTGTGGACGAAATGGCCGATAATACCTGCCACTTCGGGATCAACAATTTCTTTGCCGACGGCGGCCTGCCGGAAAATGATTTGACGCGGCTTTACTTCCCGGCCGATTCTCATCAGCTCAGCGCCGTCCTTAAATCCGTATTTCACCAAAAAGGCCTGCGGTTTATATTTTCCACGCGCTCGGCCACGCCGTTTATCCTGAAAGAAAACGGAGAACCCTATTACGGCGGGGATTACCTGTTTAATGCCGGCAAGGACGAAATCATCCGGGACAGCCGGAACGGCTTCATCGTATCTTACGGCGAAATGCTGTACCGCTGTCTGGATGCAGTTGAAAGACTCAAGGCCGAAAACATTGAGCTGGGACTGATCAACAAGCCCTGTCTGAACGTAGTCGATGAGGCCATGCTGCAAAAAATCGGCGCCGGAGCTTTTGTCCTGGTTGTGGAAACTCAAAATATCAAAACCGGCCTGGGAGCCAAATTCGGCACCTTGCTGCTGGAACGGGGGTATAAACCCCGTTATGCTCACCTGGGATCCGTCAGGGAGGGGCACGGCGGTCTGAGCGAACAGGTGCCGTATCAAGGCTTGGGCCGCGACGATATTATCCGGAAGGTAAAAGAGCTTCTGGGATGAGAAATTCAAGAAGTAGAGGTTGAAGGCTGAACGTTGAAAGCCGTTCAAGGGATAAGGGGCCGGGGAACAGGTGTCGGGGGGCGCTGAAGGGTTTATGTCTTGTATCCCTGCCCCCTGGCCCCTGATCTCTTCCGTTTTAAACCGCCGCGATTTCTTCCACCTGTTTCAGGTTTTCAATGATATAATCAGCGCCGGCGCGCAGCAGGTCACTCCTCAAAACCTTTACGTCCGGTGCTGAAGCGGCAAACCCGATGCCCACAAAACCGGTACGGGTTCGCCCGGCTGCGATCATATCATCCGGCATATCCCCTATATAATAGGCAATCACGGGCCGGGGCAGAATAGACGCAGCAACCGCATCCAGCATATAGGGCTCCGGTTTGGACAAGGAAACCCGTCGGCCTTCCTGTTCCAGAATCCGTTTTTCTTCCCGGATGCAGTCTTCAAGCGTAAACACAAGGCTGAAATATTTTCGGATGTCATGCCGATCCAATGCAAAATCGGCTTCGTTTTTCGGCCGCCCCGTAGCAATGGCCAGGATATGATTTTTAGCCAGCTTCTCCAACAGGGCCCTATCAGCCATCAGCATCTCCCGCAGGATATACCCTTCTCCGGTGTAAACCTGCGGCTGGATCCCATAGGTGTCCCGGAACAGACCAGCGCCGAGATAGAATTCCTGGAAAATCTGCTTGACGATATTGCCGCTGCCGACATCCCGGTTTGAAATCGCTCGGATGAATCTGTCTTCCGGATTTTTGTGTTTTTTCAGCAATGAAAACAAAGGGCTTTTTTGAGTTCTCAGAAATTTTGCCAGACCGCTGACATTACAACGGCCCATTCTCCGGCGATATCCGTCCCATCCGGATTTAGTTTCTTTAAATGGCTGCGGTTTATCAACCAGAATGAATAAAAGCTGAATGATGAAATAGGTTAAATCCCAGTCATTGTTCAAACCGCCGCTTTGTTTGACCGCCGCCAGTTCGGCCAGGGAAAACAGCGGATCCGGCAAATCCGATGAAGCCTGAGTCGGTTGAAAAAAGGCCCGGGCCGTTTGCCGGACCACGTCCCGGTAGGAGGCCGAAACGTCGATCAGAACCCCGTCCATGTCGAAAACAATTAACTGTTGCGATTTCTCTTTTTTCATCTGATACTCTTATAAAAGTCAGCGTTGATAAAAGTCAAGCGCGAAAAGAGGCGGTATGGGTTTACAGTCAAGCGTTCACGGTTATTTGAATCCTGATTCCTGAACCGTGAACCCCGGACCTTGAACCCAATTTTAACCATGGCTTTAAAAAAAATACTGATTATTCACCAGGGTGCCCTGGGTGATTTTATCATGACGTTTCCGATCATGATCGAACTCAGGAAAACCCATTTCCAGGTTGATGCGCTCTGCCAGAAAAAGCTGGGCGACCTCGCCCGGAAACTCAATCTGATTGAAAGGAGTTTCCCCCTGGAGTCGGCCGCTTTTGCCCCCCTTTACGGCGGTCTTTCGGATCGTATCGACCTCCAAACGGCGACCTTCCTGCAGTCCTACGATCGGATTATTCTTTTTTCCTTTTCCCGAAGCCTTCAGGCGAACATGGAACGGTTTGGCGCACCAGTGGTTCTGCGAATTCCGCCCCGGCCGCCGGTCGGAGAAAAAATTCATGTCAGTCGCTTCTTGTGGAGCCGTCTGGCAAGAGCCGGACTCCTTGAAAAGGCTGGGCTGATGTCAGAAGCATCGACCGTAATTCAACATTTGACGCTGCAACGCTGCATTGAAGCGGCGCCGGGGCCTGTTCTGATTCATCCGGGTTCAGGCAGCAGGAAAAAAAACTGGCCGCTGGAAAATTTTATCCGACTTGAAAAAATGCTCCGGAAAGACGGTTTGCAGGCTGAATTTATCCTGGGTCCGGCTGAAACTTACCTCCGGGAGGGCCTGGCCGCATCCCCCGCAACTATTCCGCCGATTCATATTGTCGACGACCTTCTGCAGGTATTAAGACTGATAAAGAGCGCTTGCGGGTTCATCGGCAACGATTCCGGATTGTCGCATCTGGCCGCTATTACCGGACTTCCGGTAACCGCTGTTTTCGGGCCATCCGATCCTGTTAGATGGAAACCGCCGGGGCCGGCTGTTGTCGTTGTCCACTCCGGTTCGGACTGCAGCCCCTGTCATGAAGATAAAAGCCGCACGTGCAATTCCATGGAATGCTTCAAAGGGATATCCCCGCAGAAGGTCTACGCGGCATTTCGGGAGCTGGTCAAACCGGTTCAAATTTAACAGGAACACGATCATCTATCGCTCATAAGCTCTAAATCAATGTTTCTGCCGTAAAGCCGCTTGGCTGACTTGAGCAAATGCTCATTAAGATCGGATACCAGGAATCGAGGCTCTCCCCCCCTGCAAACGGCCCTTTGCAATTCATCATTTTCCCTGAAAAAATCACCCAGCGCGGCCGGAACGGTCTCGCACGCATCGATGAGATGAACCCGCTTTCCGATTTTACGTTGAATGATCTTTTTCAGCAGGGCGTAATGATTGGACCCCAGGATCAGGGTATCGATCTGGCGAACCTTTAAAGGGTGCAAACATTTTTTTACAATCCGTACGGTTTCAGGCTTCTTTAACCAGCCTTCTTCCACCAGCGGCGCCAGCAGCGGGCAGGCTGCTGAATACACCTTGGCTTCGGAATTTAAACTCAGAATCGCCTCAAGATAGCCGTTGCTGGCTACGGCCGCCCGTGACGCCACGATTCCGGCAACGCCCGTTGGTGCGGTTTGCAGCGCCCGCCTAACCGTCGGCCCGATTACATCCAGCACCGGCACACCACATGCAGCCCGCACCTGCCGCCCGGCAACACAGGCAATCGTATGGCTGGCAATCAGGATAAGCTTGGCGCCTCTCAGCCGGAGGAACTCCGCATTTTGGAGTGCATACCGGATGACGGCCGCAGCGCTTTTGTCACCGTAAGACCCCCGGACCGTATCGCCGAAATAAAAGATATCGCAGTCGGGAAACCGCTCCATGATCTTTCGCGCTAATCCCAGGCCGCCGATTCCTGAATCGAGTATCCCTAACATGATGATGCCGTCTTCGGGCGGTCTTTTTCGATCTCCTGCCTGACGCATTCGAGCACAACGCTGTCGGGGAAATCGCAGCGGATACCCGGGCATGACCCCGCCATGATCTGCCAGTTATTGATATCAACCAATACACTTTCAATGAACGGCCAGCGACGACACATGCGCGGCTTTACGGGATGGATTCTGCAAAGACCATCCCAGAAAACGCAGTATCCGTTTCGGCCCTGCGCCAAAACCGGCCTTTTCCCGGAAACCTGACAATATTTCACTAAAAACTCGTCCGGGTCTATTTTGATAAACGCCGCAATGGCTTTGATCTCGGCGCCGGTCAGATAAGTCCCGCCGAACCCTTTGCAGCAATCGCCGCAGCGCGTGCATTGAAAAATATCGTCGGTTTGATACCTCTTAGAAGGCATGGCGTGTATCCATGGCCCTTTTCAAGGTTACCTGATCCACATATTTCAGATCGTTTCCCATGGGAACACCCTGGGCAATTCGGGTTATTCGAACCGGATACGCTTTCAACCGCTCTGCGATGTATGCAGCCGTCGCCTCACCCTCAACAACCGTGCTGGTAGCCAGCACGACTTCTTTAACCCGGCCGCCGGCAAGCTTTTGGAATAATTCTTTGATACGGATATCCTCCGGGCCGATCCCATCCATCGGAGACAACACCCCCTGCAGGACGTGATAGGTTCCCTGGAAAGCGCCGGATCTTTCAACCGCTACCATATCCGCCGGTTGCTCCACCACACATATGATCTCCGTATTTCGGCGCGGATCGGAGCATATCCGGCAAACATCGCTGTCGCTCAATGAAAAACAGACCGAACAAAATCTGATTTTATCTTTGATGGCCACGATGCTGCGGGCCAGCCCTTCAGCTTCCCCGCGCGGCATCCGCAAAACATGCATCGCCAAACGCTCGGCCGTCTTTTCGCCGACTCCCGGAAGTTTGCTGAAACTTTTGATCAAATCAAGAACCGCCGTCGGATAGTAACTCATCGCTACATTAATCCCGGGATATTCATCCCGCCGGTCAGTTTACCCATTTCGGCGCTGACCATTTCCTGGGATTTCAGAAGGGCATCATTGACGGCCGCCAGTATCAGATCCTGCAGCATATCCACGTCGGCGGGATCCACCACTTCTTTTTCGATCTGAATGGATAAGATTTGTTGTCGGCCGTTGGCGATGACCTTGATCATCCCCCCGCCGGCAGTGGCTTCCACCGTCTTTTCGGCCAATTCCTCCTGAAGTTTCAACATTTGGGTCTGAAGCTTCTGGGCCTGCTTCATCATACTTCCCATCCCTTTCATCCGGACACCTCCTACCGTATCTTTACGTCAATTAATTTGCCGTTGAATATTTCAATCGTATCCGCAACCAGCGGATTATTAAGAACCTCCTGCTTCTGACGATTTTCCAAGTCCCTTTGTTCATGGTTAGAACTGCCGGATGTCAACCGGCCTGTAACCGTGATGATTTTATCTTTGCCGAAATAACCGCGAACCGCCTTGTTCAGGAGCCCCATGTTTTTCTTGCGCTTGACCATAGTGATGTTGAAGCCGTTGCCGTTGACTTCGATTTCCATCGATCCTTCCGTCAGTGTTTTCAAGGCGCTGCTGGCAAGAAGGGTGGCTAAAGCGGGCGATTCTTCCGAGATGATATCCACAATTTCTTTCCAGACGGACTCAATATCTTTATCCCCTGTATCGGTCCCGATCCCGAACGGTCTGATCTGTTCGGCGACAGCCGGTGATTCAGATGCAACCGGCCGGTTTTTTTTTAAAGGCGGTGTTACAGGGTTCTTGTCGGACAACTCCGTTTTTTGAGGCGCTGCCGTTGAAACGGCATTTTGCAGAGCGTCCAGTTTGACAATCAGATCCTCGATCGGCAGCGCCGGTTTGGCCTGAAACAATTTGATCAGCACCATTTCAAGGGCCAGCTTCGGCTGAGCCGACAATTTGACGACGGCTTCTTCCCTGAAAAGCAGTTCAAAAACCTGATTTAAAAAAACAGCAGAGACGTCCTTTACCTGGGTTTTCATCCGGTCCAGCTCGTGCGCCGGCAAATCCACCAGTTTTTCGACATTACCCCCCATTTTGACGACCACCAGATTACGGGCATGCTCTACCAGACCGGCATACAGCCGCTTCATATCGTGGCCTTTATCGTAGGTCTCGTCAATAATATCCAGCAGGGCCGGAACATCCCGGCGAAAGACCGCCTCCGAAATATCAAATATGATTTTTCGATCCATGATGCCCAGGATCTCCAGCACCTGCTCCTCCGTAACCGCGGCGCCGCAGCAGGCCATTACCTGGTCCAGCAGGCTGAGGGCATCCCGCATGCTTCCGCCGGCTTCACGCGCAATCAACCACACACTTTCCGAAGGTATGCGGATACCTTCTTTGGTGCTGATCATTTCCATATGCCGGGTTATTGCCTCAATGGAAATGCGCCTGAAATCGTGTCGCTGGCAGCGTGACAGGATCGTAACCGGAATCTTCTGGGGCTCGGTCGTCGCAAAGATGAACATGACATGCGCCGGCGGTTCTTCCAGCGTTTTCAGCAGCGCATTAAATGCGGCGATGCTGAGCATGTGGACCTCATCGATGATATAAATCTTATACGTGCTGTGGGCCGGCATGTATTTCAGGTTCTCCCGCAGCTCGCGGATCTGATCCACGCTGTTATTGGACGCGCCGTCGATTTCATACACATCAACCGCCGATCCCGCCGTTATTTCCCGGCAGGAGCTGCAATGGTTGCAGGGATCCGGCGTGGGCCCTTTTTCGCAGTTCATGGCCTTTGCCAGGATACGGGCAACGGTTGTCTTGCCGGTGCCCCGGGGTCCGGAAAAGAGTATCGCGTGAACCATCCGTCCGGCTGTAATCGCATGGGTCAACGTCCGGGTAATGTGATCCTGTCGAACGACTTCAGCAAATGTCTGCGGCCGGTATTTGCGGGCGAGTACGAGATACGACATCCTAAGATCCTTTTTGCGAAAATCAAGCGTACGCGGTATAAAACATGTCGGCAGTACGTTCAGCGACTGCCGCTAAGTGACGAGGCTCCCGACAGAGGAAAATTGTTGGCGGAGAGAGTGGGATTCGAACCCACGGTGCCGTTTTTGACAGCACACACGATTTCCAGTCGTGCTCCTTCGGCCAGCTCGGACATCTCTCCCTGATTTTGCTGAATCATCATATTAGTGAAATTCAATTTATTGTATCAATTTAGCTGTTTTTCAAACATCGAGACTGATCAGGCTTATCATATTTTTTCAAAAGCTAACCTATTACAATTTATTGAATTTCCTGGCGGAGAGGGTGGGATTCGAACCCACGATCCCGCAAAATTTTCCTTGTAATTTCAGCTTGTTATAACTTCGATTTTTGTCTTGCTGACGGTTTGCTGACGGTCAAGATTAAATACGTTATCAAGCTTTATCCTTAGTGCACTTGTAGCATATTCCGCATACCGGTCAACCATTTTCGGATCGGAGTGTCTTAATAGTCGTTGAATGACCCCTTTGTCAATACCGGAATTTAACAAGTTGCAGGCGAACGAATGGCGGGTTGACTGATACAGTCTAACCCGTTTCACACCGGCATCATCGCAAGCCTGATTCCAAATCCGGTTAATATTTTTCGAATATGGTCGGCCTGTTTTCGAAAAAAGAAAAACAAACGGGGTAAGGTTCCTGGGAACACTGTCAAGCAGTTCCATCAGATTCGTATGTAGCGGAAACGCCTGCTCGTGGACACCTTTGACGTCCTTCAGCTTTTCTTCTCTGTCAAATGCTTTGGCAAATAATATATGATCACCCTGGATGTCACATTTACGGAATGCCCTTGCCTCCGACGGCCGGCATCCGGTCAACATCATGAAAAGGAAAATGTACCGATCTTCCTGAGGAATGAACGGTAAAATGTGCCACTGATCGGCCTGGGTCAGCCAGCGGATTGCAGGTTTTTTGACTTTTAGTGTCGGCCAAGTCGGCATGTAAGGAATATAACCCGATTCATGAGCTGCCCGAAAAATCATTTTCAGGCAATCCATGACATTTTTTTTGCCTTTCGGGGCGCGGTCGATCTGATTCTGGAATTTTTTCAGTTTATCTGCCGTGATATCAGACAAAAATGAATTGCCTAATTTTGGCAAGATATGATTGTTAAGACTGTTCTCGTAATCATGAAGGGTCGCCGATGCCACATCCAGGGTTCCGAGCCAGTTTTGAGAATATTCGGCGATATGCATGGGGCGGCGGTTGCGGTAGCGTTTCGGTTCAAAGATGCCTTTGTCGATCTCGCGGCGGATGTCCTGCAGTAAGAATTCGGCCATTTCGATGACCTTGCAGGGCATATGCCCCATGTGCTTATATAGCCGTTCCCTTTTGCCCTGCCAGTACAGATCGACATAATACCTATTGGACTTTGCATCAAACCTGATTTTCCCCGCTTTTGACATAATGGGTTCCTCCCAGTTTATGGGTGGATTCGTACCATATGCAAATGCAGTGTTCAAGTTCAAAAAAAATCCTTTTTATTTAATACCTACATTTTCAGGTCAAAAGGCCTGTAGGGCAAGATGAATCGTACTTTCTTTTTAGGTTTCACTCAAAATTTACAAATTTTGAGAGAGTCATAACAAAGATTGTATAAAATAAATTACCCCACATGGCGTGGGATGAATGATCGAAACACCGACACCCTCTGACCAAACGCCGCCACAAGAAGTCCTACGATCAAATGCAACAGATTACCCGCCTATTCCCTGCCCGAGACACTTCGAGGGGAATCATCGCGTCCACGCGAAACCATAGCGGCACCGCCGCAATCACGCCGACGGTCTGCGTCGCGGGCGCTTTCGTCGAACTGACCGTCGGCGACAATCGATGTGACCTTGAATCCGGCAGAGTGCTTTCCGCGACGCGGATCAAAAAAATCAGATGCACCCTGCCGGTCAAGGTCACTCATCTTGAAAGCGGCTCCTGCCGCAACCAGGCGCCATAGAGGCGCAACACCAAATCCTTGCCCGCCGCATGGCGTAGCGGGTTAATCCCGCAAGATATAAGATTCAGACCCCGCAGCTTGGCGCTGCTTTTGCCCGATTACGTATTGCGAATTATGCGACGGCAACCTGGCCATATAATAAAATAGATAGAATTCCTTCCAGGTTTCTGTCGCATAATTCAGGCTCGCAATACGTAAGAGGAAATTGCAAAAGCTGTGACAAGCATTTTGCGGGCAATCCATGCTCCCGGCAGGGTGGCGGCACCGTCCGCAACATCCAGAAAATCAGATGGTCTTTTCCGGCATGGTGTCAGCCCCTGCTCTAAAATCTGCGGACCGGCACGCTCTTTGCCGGGCCCGCAGTTTTTAAGGGGCACGCTTTGACACGATGCCGGGAAAGACCCACCCTGCCCCGCAGGGTAATCGATAATCTTCCATATTGAACCGGCGATCCCCGCCGGTGAAATGCGCGTAGGTGCAATTAGCACCGGAGCGCCGGCGATCCCAAGGCTGCGGCCAGAAAGCGCCGGATGTGGCCAATGGTGCGACCAGGGGCGGCCGGACATCGTCGATCTGACGCGATCCTGCGCGGCCGGTTGTCTCCTGCATCGACGATTTTTGCGTGATCTGCGTCGGATCGAGGGCATTAGACGTCGGCGCGGGTGACGGTGTGGCATCAGGCGTCGGCAGCGGTGATTTCAACTTCGCGGTTTTCAGGGCGTGCACCGCATAACGGGCAAAAATCAAAGCCTGTTCGCGGGTATTCACACAAACAGTTGAAACACTGGTGAAGTAAAACCACAGGACCAGGATCGGAAATAAAAGCCTCAGCCAGCTGCTGCTGCATCTGTAATGGTGGGCAGGGGCGACCGCGCTTATTGTCGTGTTGAGCAAAAAAAACCAAGTGCATGCACTGCCTCAAAAGCGGCGAGGGATGATATTTTTTACCTGTGTTATATGCTTCGATCAAATCTTGGAGTTCCTTTTTCATCGCTTTGGCATGGTGCGGGGCCATGCTCTTTAATAATTCATTCCAATATTCGGCAAGAGCGGATTTTGTTTCGCTCGCTTGTTTGATGTTTTCGATCTGAAAAATTAGATCGTCAAGAAGTGATTGACCGCCTGATGATGTTTCTCTGTTTGAGCCGTTGAATAATTTCATTTTTCACCTCCGGTGATGCTTTTTCTATTTCGGCAATGACTGCCGCCTGGAAATCGGCGACGCATTTCATGTCATACAATTTTTCAAAGACCTGGGACTGATAGCGAAGCTGTTCCAGCACCTCACGGGCAGCTTTCAAAATCAATTCGGCCGGGTCTTTATACTGGATGCCTTTTAAAAAATGCGTTTTGGCAACCAGCTTCAGTGCCTTCTTGTCGCCGGAAACCCATGACTTCAAGAAATCCAAAAGCTGAATGGTGTCGCGGTTTATCCGTGTCAGTTGATCGAACGTGTTAAGTTCGTTTTCCAGGACCTGATGGGCGGATTCCATAACAACGGATTTGATCATGCCGTTTTTCAGCTTTCGTCGGGCCTGGGAAACGGCCGCATCTGACACCTTAAAAAAAAGGGCACATTCGTGACCTGTTTTGCCGGCCTGGATCATCTGATTCAGTTGAAAAAGATCAATTTTGTTTAGCATATATAAAAACCTCTTTATTAACCTGTTTGAAGGGTCATTGGTGTTATTTTCCCACAGTGAGGTTGACAAGTTGACAATTGGTTACGTGAATTTATGTAAACCCCCTTATTAAGGAAATACAATTAGAAGTTACTCCAAACAGCGTAACTAAATGTCAACCTCAAACCCCCACTGTGGATATATTCAAAAATATTATATCGTTATGACTAAACAGGCAGGTTGACAACTTGCCGGGAAGTGGACAAGTTGTAAGCGCCTGCGCCTTCGCTATTACTGTTTTTTTCTGTTTTCAAACAAATCCCCTTCCAAACTCGAACCGATTTACCTTTTATCTTACCGCTTCCCCTGGTGCAGCCACGGTTCGCTAAACTGTTACCGAAAATAATTATTCCGGCCGGCTCATAGTCGTTCTCATTGCACCAAAATTCATAAGACTCATGCAGTTCGGAGATGGGCACCTTTGCAAGCGGATTAGTTGTGCAACAATCAGCAATAAACTGACCGACGTTGTCCATATCAAACCTGTATTGGCTCGTAGCTTGTTTTACTTCCTCCGGCATCCCGAGGCCCGATTTCTGCCATTGCAGGCACCCTTCCAAGGCCCAGTTCAAAATGCCGGGAAGTTCAGACTTCAGTTTAACGGCGAGCTGCTTATCCTGTTCGTTTTTGGGGATGGTCACATTAAACGGAATCTTTCGAATGCGATCCCATATTGCGTCATCGGTTCCGCTGATCTTTGGTGGATAGTTTGCCGCGATAAACGCTTTGAAGGTCGGTGTGAACTCGAAACTTTCATGATACAAGAATCTGGCCCTGACCCTATCTCCACCGGTCATTTGTTTTACAAGGTTTTCATCAAGAACGCTCCCGTCAGAAGCTTCAACCGTTGCAACGAAACGAGCATCCTTGAGACAAGCGATGTCGTTTCTGGTTCTGACATTCTGGCTCTTTTCGAAAGTTGAAAAATCCGCCTGTTTTCCATAAGGACCCAGAAGCGACCGGACGACTTCGATCAATGTGCTTTTCCCATTGGCTCCGGTGCCATGCAAGAAGAACAAGCATCGTTCGGAGATATTGCCGGACATTGAGTATCCGATAGCCCTTTGCGTGTAATTGATCAGGCCCGGACTGCCGGCGAATATTTTATCAAGGAAAATCTGCCAAAGCGGCGCCGACGCCCCAGGGTCAAACACCACCGGCGCCATCTGCGTTATCATATCGGCCGGTGAATGCGGCTGCAACGTCCCGGTCTTCAGGTTTAGCGTACCGTTCTGGACATTGAAAAGCCACGGATCAGCGTCAAGTTCCTCGGGGGTAACCGGGATACCCGGTTCACTCTCGGCCGATGACAGCATGGCTTTTTTACGGAACTCTGATTCTGACTGCTTCGCCCATTCTGCGAGTGCCTTTCTCTCTCTATCGTCGGTGCATTGAGCGGCTTCGCCATAAATAGACCGGGCTGTTTCCTTTGCGAGTCGTTTCATGTGGCCGCTTTGATCGATCTGCCAATGAGTCCCTGCCCAATAAAGCCACAACCCCCAGTGGTGGCAATATCGGATTATGTCTTGATAATTGGCGGCCAAACGTTCACCGTTGCCGCTATCGGTACAGGGTCTAAAAGACTGCGGCTGCACTTGTCCCGGTGGATATAGTCCACCTGGAGCGTAAGATGCTGTAACTTTGCATAGGGCATCGTCAATATTTTTTTGGCCGTGTGTACGTCCATCAGCAGCAGATAACAACTTGTCCCACTTTTCACGCATGAGTCCCGACGCCCGAAATAGCCGGTCCAGCTGTGCAGGATCCTTCGTATAAAAGGCAAGGCGAAAGACAAGGTCGCCATCAGCCTCTGACTGACTTGGGTGATTGCATATATCGCCGTCATATAATTTTTTAGTCTTAGCGCCGTTGGCGGCTGCGAATGCCTTCTGCAACAACGTATGGTCATCAAGAAGCACAGCAGCAGCCACAGGCTGCGTGGAGGTGGGCGTAAGGGGCGGTGACGGGACGCTTATCATGAAGGGCGCGGTAATTGCAGAATCGGCAATCTGCCCCTGCTGTGGCTGCTTTAGTTCATCGTATAGGACGTCGAATTGCTGTGTCCGGTCATTTACGGTCGTTGAGCAACCTGGCAGCAGAATACCGGTAACCGTGAAATAGCGTCCGCTGGTGTACATCTCAATTGCGCCGGAATTTAAGCCCATGACGTTTCCGGTTTTCTTGGCAAGCAGGTGAATTCCAGTTCCGCTTGGGGAAAGCTCGGCGTAAGTATCAAAATGCCGGACAATTTCCGACGCCCAAGTTTCTATCGCTCCGGATTGAGTATCAACACACTTGTCAAGATCGATCCCGGCGAAGTGATCATTTTCGGTAAAAACAAATCCGATGCCGTCCATTTTTTTGGATCGATAATGCCGGCATGCAGTTTCAAAATCCGACCAGGTCTTCGGGTTTGTTGTTGATGCATACCGGCCGGTCTTCGCATTAACTGGTATTTTATCACAGATTTTCGCTTCTGGATCACTGGCCTGGATGGCCTGCCAGTCCTTCTTTAACTTATATTGCCAGCAAACCCACTGATTCAGGCTCTTTATCTCGACCAGAATGTTCGATTCCAGCACTGGCAAAATATTCGGTTTGGTCGGGTTCTGAGTCATACATATGGTTTCTCCCGGTGCGGCTATCGCCGTCCCTGGTCAAGTGTTTTATTTTATTGACATTATGATTAATTTCTGATATGATTTTAATGTCAAGATGATATCCCATCCGATTCGGCCGACACCTTTCCGAAGGTGCCGGCCGGTCTATTTGGTTAAACAAATTCGATGTCCGTTTTGTCCAAATACTCCCGGAAAACCTTTTCAGCCTCAACGTTAAGGCTTTTAATCGCCCGGTTCACCATTTCCAGTTTTTGCAATTCAGTGTACAATTCCGGATAAAGGCGCTTTTGGCGAAGGCTTACGAGTTCTTCCAATTTGTCGGGAGGCAGCAGCGGAAACGCTGATGGCGCGTGTTCAATGGCGTCCAGCACGTCGTCAAGCCTGCCTGATCGAAGCCCTTCGCCGTATTGAGCTTCAATGGAAATTCCATCATGGCCATATAGGCGGTCACGGATTTCGCGCTGGCGCAAATGCCTGACTACTGTGTCAGTTGTATCCGCTGGCCTGTAGCTCAATTTCTCTCTGAGCTGCTGGATCATTTTGTCGTAATTACAGTCGTCGCGGGTTTTTTCAAATTTCGCACGGCATTCCTTGGCGATTGATTTGCACTGTTCTTGCTTGCCATCGATTGAATAACGGCGATCATTTTGTACGGTTGCGGTTCTGCGCCGATAATCCGCTTCATTTGCTATATGTTTTTGTCCTACATTGACGTAACCAGCATAAAGCTGGTCATCCTTCAGCCTTGGTGCCAAGCTGGCGCCTTCAATTTTGAAATGGACTTGGAGCGGTGTTTCCATAGTACCTCCTGTGATTCTGTTTGGTGTGGCATGCTTGCCACGGTTAATAAAAAAAAAGGCGACACGGAGTTTGAGCTCCGTGTCGCCCTTTTAAACCTTTGCTGGATCGTTGTCGGCCGAACAACTATTCAGCTATCTATTCAATTGTTTTATATTCAGTAATATACGCTATCCCAAAGTTTTTGTAAAGAAAATAGTGAATGATTTTTTATATTTTGTTAATTTAGGATCGATAATAATCCATATTATTAGGCGGCAGTGACCAGGGTCCGGGCAAGATGATCGTTTAATAGCTAACCTGTAATGCTGCAGGTTCAAACAGCTGGTCCGATTGGAATGGAACGCTGGGGCAGTGTGGCCGGGTCGGCCATAAGTCCAGGCGACAACGACCGGCCGCCACAGCCGTTTCCAGAATGACACAGGGGTGATTGACGCTGCTGCCAGGGATCGTTGAACCTGGGGCATCCTGGGGCGGCCTGTGTGGAAACATTATCGATTGGGCCACAGCCGGGGACACGGCACGCCATGGCCACGGGCTTTAGCGGAATATAGCGGCGTAAAGATATGGCCTGGTATTAGATCGCCCCGTATAAGCGCCCTGCGGACCCGGGACAGTAACATGATGGAATAGAACAATCGACACGGATTATTCATTGACAAATTTCGTCGAATTCATTACTTGGAAAGCGTTCGAACTGCTCTGAACCTTATCAAAGGGACAGCTGATGATGACCAGTAATCGACCCCAATTCTTAATTAGAGATTTGGGGTTTTTTTTATACAAGAATGTAATTTAAAAGCTGCAATAAAGGCTTTTGAGGATAATGGCAAAAGGAAGCATATGTCCCGATTGACTGATTTGATTGCAAAAGCAAAAGCCATAGACTCCCAGCTTGGCACTGACATGGAGCGAGAGTTCCGCGCACTGTCGTCGAGGCTGTCATTCGGGTTGAATTTCGAGCGCCATAAACCGGAAGCGGTGGAATTGCCGAAGCGTTCGGTACGCCGGGGAGACAAAGTTCGGGTGCTGCCACCACGCGGATCGACCACCAAGGGTGACCAGCGGCTGTGGCAGGTAAAGGCTATCCGAAAGGGCAAGAAAGAGGCTGATTTGGAATTAACCACCTCGGAAGAGGCGGAAGCTCAAACCGTTGCGTTGGACGACCTGGTCGTCGTCGCGGATTTCGGAGACACGATCTATCCGGGGCTCATTCCCACAGGTAAAGTTTCTCGTGGTGGGGGTAAGCCGTGGCACACCGTCATCAATGGCGAGAACTACCATGTCCTGAAAGCCCTGACCTGGACGCACCGGGGCAAAGTGGACGCCATCTACATTGACCCACCCTACAACACGGGCGCGAAGGATTGGAAGTACAACAACGATTATGTCGAGGGCGAGGACCTGTATCGCCACAGCAAGTGGCTGGCGATGATGGAGCGGCGCTTGCGCGTCGCGAAAGAGTTGCTGAATCCGGCAGACTCGGTGCTGATCGTCACGATCGACGAGAAGGAATATCTCCGGCTGGGGTTGTTGCTGGAGCAAGTATTTCCAGAGGCGCGGATTCAAATGGTCAGCACTCTGATTAACCCTGCATCTGTGGCGAAGTCGGGATATTTTGGTAGATCAGATGAGTACTACTTCTTCGTGATGATTGGCAGCGCGGGAGCGAGACCGTTACCTCTCAGTGAAGAATGGGTCACGACTGAAGGCCGGACGCACAAGGGCCAAATCAGATGGGATCTCCTTCGTAAGTCCGGTTCCAGTCCAACTCGTGAAGGCCATCCTGAAACTTTCTATCCATTCTTTATCACCGAGGATGGGAAAATGGTTCACAGCGTTGGAGATCCGATTGGAGTGGGTGCCCGTCGCCATGATATCGTCCCTCCGGCTAAGACGATTGCTGTATGGCCGCTCAGACAAAATGGTTCTGAAGGACGCTGGCGATTGAAGCCTGAGTCAGTGCGTAAAGTGCTGTCCCAAGGATGTATTCGCGTCGGTAAGCTAAAGGGCGAAACGACTCCTATCTACTACTTGGCCGCAGGTGAACGAGCAAAGGTTGAGTCAGGTGCATACGAAGTTCTTGGACATAAAGATGATGGATCGATCATTACTTCAACACTTGAGGATGCGCAGCGATTGACTGTGCCCGGAACACAGTGGCGAATTGGCTCGCATGATGCAACTCAGTATGGAACACGGTTGCTTCTCAAGTTCATGCCTGACCGTAAATTCCCATTCCCAAAGTCATTGTATGCCGTAGAGGACGCCCTACGATTTTTCGTTATAAACAAGCCAGCGGCGTTAGTTCTCGATTTCTTCTCCGGCTCCGGCACGACCGCACATGCCGTGATGCGGCTCAACAAGCAGGACGACGGCAGACGTCAGTGTATCAGCGTCACCAACAACGAAGTAAGCGCAGACGAGCAGAAGGCGCTTCGGGAACAAGACTTGCGCCCTGGCGATCAAGATTGGGAGAAGCTGGGCATCTGCGATTACATCACCAAACCCCGCGTTGAGGCCGCGATTACCGGGAAGACGCCGGACGGCAAGCCAATCAAGGGCGACTACAAGTTCACCGATGAGTTCCCGATGGCCGACGGCTTCGAGGAAAACGCCGAGTTTTTCACCCTCACCTACGAGACGCCGCTCGCTGTCAGTTACCAGACCGCGTTTGCCCGAATTGCCCCGTTGCTTTGGCTGCGAGCCGGCAGCGTGGGCCGCCGCATCGATAAACTCCCCTCCGAAGGTTGGGACGTGGCGAATGCCTATGGCCTGCTGGTGGAGTTGGACAGGGCGACTGATTTCCTCAAAGCCGTGCGTAAAACCAAGGCTCTGTGCATCGCCTACATCGTCACCGACGACGAGCGACGCTTCCAAGCGCTGGCACGCCGTCTGCCCGAAGGGGTGGAGGCGATCCGGCTCTATGAATCCTACCTGACCAATTTCGCATTCGCTAACGGAGACGACGCATGAAGTTCACACTGAAAGACTACCAGAACGAAGCCGTCTTCGACGTGCTCGATAATTTGAGAAAAGCTCGAAAACGCTGGCGCGAGGATGCCGACCGTCACGCCTTTTCACTCACCGCAGCCACCGGCGCGGGCAAGACGGTGATGGCCGCTGCTGTCTTCGAGGCGCTGTTTCATGGCGACGACGGTTTCAACTTCGACCGCGATCCGGGTGCGGTGGTGATCTGGTTCAGTGATGATCCATCGCTTAACGAACAGACGCGCTTCCGCCTGATGGAATCTTCCGACCGCCTGCGGCATACGGACCTGGTGGTGGTGGAAAACACCTTCAACCGCGCGAAGTTCGACGCCGGGAAGATTTACTTTCTCAACACTCAGAAGCTGAGCAAGAAGAGTCTCCTGGTGCGCGGATTCGATGGCGAAGAGGAGGACGGCATCTTCCCGGAAATGCGGCCCGACCTGCGGAGCTATACGATTTGGGACACTATCCGCAACACGATCGAGGACCCGGCGCTGTCGCTGTATTTCGTGCTGGACGAGGCGCACCGGGGCATGGGCACGCAGAATCGCGAGAAGTCCACCATCGTCAAACGCCTCATCAATGGCGAAAAAGGGGTGCCGGGCATTCCCGTTGTGTGGGGGATTTCCGCCACGGTGGAGCGTTTCAATAAGGCTATGGAAGTCGCAACAGGCCGCACCACCCTTCCTCCAGTTACCGTGGACGCCACGAGGGTGCAGGAATCTGGATTGCTGAAAGACACCATCGTCCTGGATATTCCCGATGAGGCGACGGGAGATTTCGACACCGTGCTGGTGCGCCGAGCCACTGACAAGCTGAGCGAATCAACAAAGGAATGGGCAACCTATGCCGAGCAACAGGACAGCGATGAATCCGTTCTCCCCCTGATGGTGCTGCAGGTGCCGAACACGCCCAATCCCAAAGACATCGGGCGAGCATTGGAGACGATTTTTCAGCACTGGCCGGAATTGACAGAAACCTCCGTGGCGCATGTGTTCGGTGAGCACACGACCCATACTTTCGGGAAATATTCTGTCCCCTACATTCAGCCTCAGCGGGTGCAAGACGATACTTGGGTGCGCGTCTTGATCGCCAAAGACGCCATCAGCACCGGGTGGGATTGTCCGCGCGCGGAAGTGATGATTTCTTTTCGTCCGGCAAGCGATCAAACCTACATCGCGCAATTTCTGGGCCGGATGGTGCGCACCCCGCTGGCACGGCGCATCCCCGGCAACGACCGACTCAACTCCGTAGACTGTTTGTTGCCGAAGTTCGATAAGGAGACGGTGGAAGCGGTTGTTAAGGCGTTGCGTGAAGGTGGCGGAGATACACCGCCGACAGGACGCATCCTTATTAACCCAAAGGAGATGAAGCCGAACCCGGCAGCACCGGAAACGGTTTGGGAGAAATTCGTTTCCCTCCCTTCGCAGACCCGACCCCAGCGCGGCGCGAAACCTGCGATCCGCTTGACCGCACTGGCGCATGAGTTGGCTTCCGACGGACTACTGTCTGGTGCGGGCGGCAAGGCACACGCGGCGATGCACAAGGTGCTGGACGAGTTCATTGACGTGCGGGCCGAGGCGTTCGAAGAGAAGCGCAAGTCTGTGATGACGGTGGAGGGCCGCACCATCATCGCTGACATGCGGAAGGGAGACACGAGCGATGCCAAATTTCAGGCAGAAGCCGATGACGCGGTGATTGGCGATGCCTATCGTCGCACGGCGCGAATCATCAGCCCGGACATTGCCCGCACCTATACCATGGAACGGGCAAAACGCCATCCTGAGGCAAAAGACGACCTGGACGAGGCTTTGATTGAATCACGTGAGGAGGTCGCCGCTCTGCACCTGATGGAGAACCTCCAGGTTCTGTTTGATACCGAAGCCAAGAAGCTGGCCGATAAGTGGTTTTCCGACTACCGCGACCGCATTAAGCAACTGCCTCACGACCGGCAAGATGCTTACCGTCAGATCGTAGCGCTCAGCACGGACCCCCAAGATGTGGGTTTAGCGCGGCCAATGTCACGCTTCGAGCCGACGAGGGCACGTGAGCAGGATGGTGTGGAAGTGGATATTCCGACTTACGCGCAGCATTTGCTCTGTGACGACCAGGGTTTGTATCCCGCCGAGCTGGGAACTTGGGAGAAAGCGGTTCTGAAGAAAGAGCAGGAACGCGACGGCTTCAAGTTCTGGTATCGTAACCCGGACCGCCCCAGCCAGGATTCACTGGGTATTGCCTACAAGGGTGACAACGACACGAAGATCGTCAGGCCGGATTTTATTTTCCTCGCCGAGGACGATGGCGAGATTGTTGCGGACATCATCGATCCTCATGGTTTTCACTTGGCCGACGCTTTACCGAAATTGCAAGGCTTGGCTGGTTACGCCGAAACCCATCCTCAGGTTTACCGCCGAATTGAAGCTGTTGCGGAAACAGGTGGTAAGCTGCGCGTTCTGGATCTGACCCATGCCGATGTTCGCCAAGCGGTGATGAAGGCAAAGAGCTCAGAATCTCTATACGTGAGCGCGTTGGCAGGTGATTATGTATAGCAAAATCGAGGTCACCCTCACCGGCATCCCACTGAAAGCCTACGACTACGTCGCCAACGGCAAGCCCGCTCTCAATGAATGAACCTGAAATGCCCAACCAGTCCATGCACGGTACGGCGTACCGCCGCAATCGATCATTGCCATATGGACCCATCAGAATGCTGCTCCGGAAATCAAAATATGCCACCAAGTGGCAAATTTGGAAACCTTAAAAATATTGCTAAAATGTGATTTGCTGACGGTTTGCTGACGGTATATTTTTTAGTACTAATTTAATGATATCAAATAGTTAGATGGCGGAGAGGGTGGGATTCGAACCCACGATCCCGTTTTTGACAGGATACCGCTTTTCGAGAGCGGGGCCTTCAGCCACTCGGCAACCTCTCCAACACTTTTCCGTTTTTCAGCTCCGTGTGCTGGAGACACTCAATATACTGTTCAGGTAGGGCTGTCAACCTTCTTCTGAACCCTTTTAAACGCCTCCCCAGGCGCTGAATTCCCAGGCTTCGGCGCCGTATATTTTTTCAGAATGTTAAAATCATCCGCTTAACCGGTTCAGGGCTGGAACATCTTTTTGACTTCTTTGGAGTACGCTCCCGGTCGGGTATAAATATAGAGCGGCGGCAGAATCTTCACGCCGGGATTTACATCTTTGACTCCCTCCACCAAAACCAGCCTGGCGCCGCTATGGCGGTTGGAATGAATGGTTCGTATTTTTTTGGGTTCGACCCGGGATATCCGCATTTGGCAAACGATATCGGTCAACCTTTCCGCCGGATAGATCGTGACGAACCGGCCGGATGTCTTTAAAATTCGTCGGGCACTGTCCACAACGTCTGCAAGAGCGGCTTTAATTTCATGACGGGCAACCGCTTTTTGCCGATCCGGATTCAAACGGCCGCTATGCGGGCATCGATAAGGGGGGTTGCTCACAACTAGATCCACCGGTCCATCCACCATCCCGGCCGTCAGCAGCTTCAGGTCCTGCCGGAGTATGACAATCCGGTCGGCCATGGCATTGTCGCTGACATTGCGGCGGGCAATCTCAGCCAACTCTTTTTGCACCTCAATGCCGCAAATCCGGATGTCCGGGTTGCGATAGGCCAGTATCAACGGAATGACGCCGCAGCCGGTTCCCAGATCGACCGCCGCTTCCCCCGCATGCATGCCGGCATGGGCCGCCAGAATCACGGCATCTATTGAAAAGCGGTATCCCCGGCGGTGTTGCTTTATGGTAATGCGGCCGTTAAAAAAGGCGTCTGCTGTTACTGTCGTCATTTACTCAAGCGGTCCGATTTTAAATTTTATTTCCTTGACAAGTTCCTGTTTCAAGGCCTGATTCAGGCGGGTGATAATGTCTGCTTTTAAAAACTGGAGCTGTTGCAGCCACGGTGAACTGCTGACATGCACCAATAGAAGATTTCCCTTAAATACAGCCGGTCGGGCATTTTCGGCAACCGCATTCCCGACAACCCCTTTCCAGACATTAAACACCTGCATCATGTCGGCATCGGCGTCATTGCGTGCAGCCCGAAAGACTTTATTGACAATGCTGCCGATATGAACAAAATCCTTCCTGTTTTTGCGGTTATTTTCCATGACCGTTCCGTTGCGGGTCCCCGCCGCATGCGTTTTTATTTTCCCGGCACTTCACTTTTCATATAGGCATCCGGCGATCGCCGGCTTCGGCAATGATTCAATTATCGTAACCGTCATGACCGGCAGGTTCGCTGCTGCCCGGCTGTCGTTATATTCATTGCCGCGACTCCGTGTCAAGGGATTCTCTGGAGAGACCCTATCGGTTTGATTTAACAGTCGACGCTTAAAAACTTTTCTTTTTCCTTGACTTAAACTTCCATCTAACTTAGGTTAGCAGAAGCAAAATAAATTGAACGAATTATCCCTCTCGGATTCAATCCTGGATTGCTCCTGCCGGTTGAAACTGTTATGAACATCAAGATCCATGTGCAGCCGCCCTGCAACAGGGATAATTCAAACCCCATTACACAACGCCATACATAGGAAAAACAATGAACTGGGATTGGGAAAAATTAAAGTCGCAACAAAGCAAAGGCCCCGTGCCGCCGCAAATGGATGAAATTGTCCAGAAATTCAAAAAAATGAAACTGCCGGGGGGGCCGCTGCTGGTTTTGATAATTCTCCTTATATTTATCGGCTCCTCGACATTTTACACGGTGGCCGTCGATGAGGTCGGCGTCATCCAGCGCTTCGGCCGGTATGTCCGCATCAGCCAGCCAGGTCTGAACTTTAAACTCCCCGTCGGAGTCGAAAAAGTCACCAAGGTTAAGGTGCGCCGGGTTTATATGGAAGAATTCGGATTTCGCACCGTGGCCACCGGACAGCGAACCTTTGCATCCCCCACCGGAGACACGGATGTTGCCCTCATGCTGACCGGAGACCTGAATGTGGCCGAGGTCCCCTGGATCGTCCAGTATCGGATCAAAGATCCCTACAACTACCTGTTCAAGGTTCGCGATAACCAATTGCTCCTGACCGATATGTCCGAAGCGACCATGCGGCTGGTGGTGGGCGATCGCAGCATTAACGAAGTCATCAGCAAACGGGATGAAATCGCCATGGAGGCCAAGCGCATTCTGCAGATTGAACTGGACAAGGCCGAATCCGGCATCTACATCAGCACCGTTGAAATGAAACGAACCAATGTGCCGGCGCCGGTTCAGCCGTCCTTTAATGAAGTCAACCAGGCTACCCAGGAAAAGGAAAAATTGATTTACCAGGCCAAGGAAGACTACAACAAATCGATCCCCACCGCCAGAGGCGAAGCCGAAAGAACCATCCGGGCGGCCGAAGGGTACGCCCTCGACCGGGTCAACCGCGCCGAAGGCAATGCCACCCGGTTCATCGCTCAATACAAGGAATACGCCCAGGCCAAAGATATTACCAAACGCCGAATTTACCTTGAAACGTTAAATGCCCTTTTCCCGAAACTGGGGCAGAAATATATCATTGACGCCGATCAGAAAAACTTTTTACCCTTACTTAACCTCGGACAGTCAGGAACGCAAAAATGAAATCAAAAGGCATATTCGTTATTTTAATCGCTGTACTCATCTTCATAGGATTCACATCGGCGTATGTGGTCGATGAAACCGAACAGGTCGTCGTCACCCAGTTCGGCAAGGTCGTCGGAAGCCCCAAAACAGAACCCGGGTTGTACTTCCGGCTCCCGTTTATCCAGAACGTCAATTACTTTCCCAAGAATCTCCTGAGCTGGGACGGCGATCCCGGTCAGATCCCCACCCTGGATAAGACCTTCATCTGGGTCGACACCTTCGCCCGGTGGAAAATCGTCGATCCCCTTAAATTTTTTGAGACCGTCAATAATGTTGTCAGCGCCAGGGGGCGGTTGGACGACATCATCGATCCGGCCGTCCGGAATTTCATCACATCCTATCCGTTGATTGAAACCGTTCGCCTGAGCAACCGCGAACTGGACACCTTTGAAATCGGCCTGGAGGACATCCGGCAGGATCGCACGGCCATTGCCGTCAATACCGGCCGGGAACAGATCACCCAGGGCATCCTGCAACAGGCCCAGCCCAAACTGCTGGAGTTCGGCATCGAACTGGTGGACGTAAAACTCAAGCGGGTCAACTATGTCGAACAGGTTCGTGATTCGGTTTACGGCCGGATGATTGCCGAACGTAAACAGATCGCTGAAAAATTCCGGTCGGAAGGAAAAGGCGAAGCCCAGAAAATTCGGGGGGAAAAAGAACGGGATTTAAAGCAGATAGAGTCGGAAGCTTACCGCACCGCCCAGGAAATTATGGGAAAAGCCGATGCGGAAGCCACCCGGATATATGCCCAGGCCTACAACATGGACCCGGATTTTTACTCTTTTATCAAAACTCTGGAAATCTACAAAGACGTTCTGGACGACAAAAATTCACTGATACTATCGACCGATTCTGAATTTTTAAAATATTTTAAAGGGTACACCCAAAAGCCCTGAGACCCTGAAGGCACATGGAAAAGCACCGCTCCTTGCCGGGAGTCGGTGCTTTTTTCATTTTTGGATTCATCAAGAGCGCCGGTAATCATTATTTACCTTTCCTTCTCTGATGCCGCGTGCGGGCTAAAAGCTTTCTATGTTTATGTCTTCGCATTTTTTTTCTGCGTTTCTTTATTACAGATCCCAATCCATCACCTCCAGTCTGTTCAGTTTGCATAAAAGGTAAAATGATTTTCTATCACCTTTAAACCATGATTGTCCATATTTTTTTTATTTTTTTTTAGTGAAAATGCATCCCCCCCTTTATTCATGAACGTTCAGGTAATAGGTTGAATCGTTTTGAGTCCTGTGTTATTTCTCGGATACTTTAAACTTGACTTTTTAAATGGTCCATCAATTATGCCGGAATCTCTGAAGAATTTTAACGCCGCCCAGATAAAAATCGTCAACAATGCCGTCGCCCTGGCTGAAGAACTTGTCAGTAATCACTATAAAATGTCCGCCAGTCAGTGGCTGCATCCCAAGTATGACGTTAAAACCCTGGCGGATTTAAGCCCGGCCGAAATTGTTCATGGACCTTTCGCCCAGATCATCCGCTATAAGGGCCGGAGAAATGACAAGTCTCTGGAATCGTCAAGCTATGACTTTTACAAAATCTGCCTCCAGGACCACTTTATCCTTTCAGCCATGAAAAGTTCCAGCCGTTTAAAGCTTTTCCCTTTCGGGTTGTATATCGTGTCGCACGAATTAATCCATATCGTCAGATTCAGCAAGTTTCTGCAAAATTTTAATGCCACCCCGGAGGAAATGCTCGCGGAAGAAACCCGTGTTCATGAAATCACCCATAAAATCCTCCGTTCCCTGCCGATTAAGGATATCCCGCCGGTCCTGAAGTTTTATGAAAAATGGCGCACCCCCATGGAAGGCCGGCAGAGTCCCTGAATGCTTTTTCCGCCGGAACCGATGGAATCAAAAAAACATCATAAAAAAACCGTTTGACGCCTTGACATCATCTAAACATTAGTTATATTTGGTAAGATTTATTCGCAAAACGGCTTATTATTGATTTACAGGAGGTAATGCCAAATGCCCATCTATGAATTTGAATGTACCAAATGCGGCGCCACGGAAGAGGTCTTTCAAAAACTTAACGAAAAACCCCTTGTTAAATGCAAGCACTGTTCCGGAAAACTCCATAAGCTTATATCCCAAAGCAGTTTCCACCTGAAAGGGTCCGGTTGGTATGTAACTGATTATGCCAATAAATCACGATCGACACCACCAAATCAAAAAAAAGAAGAAAAAACGTCTGATAAAAAACCCGATACATCCGTTAAAGCCGCCGATAGTAGCACCTGAAATCCAACGCGCTACTTTTTTTAAAAAATACTGCAAAAATTTCGGAAACGTCCCTTTACAACTGAACAGGTGTGGTTACAATTCAAAAAAAAACGCAAAAAGGAGATTTTAGACTATGAAGCTGAGACCATTACAGGATCGAATTTTGGTAAAACGGGTAGAGGAAGAAGCCAAGACCAAGGGCGGAATTATTATTCCGGACACTGCCAAGGAGAAACCGGCCGAGGGTAAAGTCATTGCAGTAGGCAATGGGAAACTGGGGGACGACGGCAAGCGCATACCCCTTGAAATTAAAAAAGGCGATCGCATACTGTTCGGCAAATATTCAGGCACCGAGGTTAAAATTGAAGGCGACGAGCATTTGATTATGCGTGAAGATGACGTTCTGGCTGTGATAGAATAACATTTTAAATTAAATGACGGAGGATATATCAAGATGGCGAAGCAGATAAAATATGACATGAAAGCACGCGAGGCGATGCTCAAAGGTGTAAAAACACTTGCAGATGCGGTCGTCGTGACGCTGGGGCCCAAGGGCCGAAACGTCGTGATCGACAAGTCCTGGGGTGCGCCGACCGTTACCAAAGACGGTGTAACGGTTGCCAAGGAGATCGAGCTGGAAGACAAGTTCGAAAACATGGGCGCCCAGATGGTTAAAGAAGTAGCCAGCAAAACCAGCGATATGGCGGGTGACGGCACAACGACGGCAACCGTCCTGGCCAGGTCCATTTACGAAGAGGGCCAGAAACTGGTTGCAGCCGGCAACAACCCCATGGCGATCAAACGCGGCATTGAAAAGGCCGTGGAAGTCGCGGTCAAAGAATTGCAGAAGATGAGCAAGCCCACCAAGGACCAGCGTGAAATTGCTCAGGTGGGCACCATTTCCGCCAACAACGACGAGACCATCGGCAACATCATTGCCGAAGCCATGAACAAGGTGGGAAAAGAAGGCGTCATTACCGTTGAAGAAGCCAAGGCCATGGAAACCTCGCTGGAAGTTGTGGAAGGGATGCAGTTCGATCGCGGTTATTTGTCGCCTTATTTTGTGACCGATCCGGAAAAGATGACTACCTCCCTGGACAATCCGTTTATTCTGATCAATGAAAAGAAGATCAGCAACATGAAAGATCTTCTTCCCATCCTCGAACAGATTGCCAAAATGGGCAAGCCTCTCCTGATCATCGCCGAGGATGTGGAAGGCGAAGCCCTGGCAACGCTGGTTGTCAACAAGCTGCGGGGCACGCTCCAGGTTGCTGCCGTAAAAGCTCCCGGGTTCGGGGACCGCAGGAAAGCCATGCTTGAGGATATCGCAATCCTGACCGGCGGGCAGGTTGTTTCAGAGGATCTGGGACTTAAACTGGAAAACATGACGATTACCGATCTGGGCAAGGCAAAGCGGATCAGCATCGATAAAGACAACACTACCATCGTAGACGGCGCCGGTTCACGTTCAGCCCTGGAGGGTCGCGTCAAACAGATCCGGGCACAGATTGAAGAGACCACGTCCGACTATGACCGCGAAAAACTGCAGGAACGTTTGGCCAAACTGATCGGCGGTGTTGCCGTCATTAACGTCGGAGCCGCCACTGAAACGGAAATGAAAGAGAAAAAAGCCCGGGTGGAAGACGCCCTGAACGCAACCCGCGCCGCAGTTGAGGAAGGCATTGTTCCAGGCGGCGGTGTCGCCCTGGTTCGTACCCTGGAAGCGCTTGAAAAAATAAAAACCAAGGCGGACCAGAAACTGGGAGTCAGGGTAGTCATGCGCGCAATCGAGGAACCGCTGCGCCAGATAGCCAACAACGCCGGCTTTGAAGGTTCGGTGGTCATTGATAAGGTTAAACAGGGAAAAGATGCTTTCGGCTTTAATGCAGACTCCAACAGCTACGAGGATCTGATTGCAGCCGGCGTCATCGACCCTACCAAGGTTGTTCGATTTGCACTGCAGAATGCAGCCAGCGTGGCATCTCTGATGCTGACAACCGAAGCCATGATAGCGGATAAACCCGAAGAAAAACAGGATGCAATGCCTGGTCCCGGCGCCGGCGGTATGGGCGGCATGGGCGGTATGGGCGGCATGGGCGGTATGGGCGGCATGATGTAAATCGCTCGACGCGACCGCTACCTATAAATAAACCCGTATGCGCCAAGCATGCGGGTTTTTTTATTACTGAGTCGAAATCTTTGAAAAGCTTGACAAATATTTCCGGAAAGTATATATAAAAGACAGTTATTTATAGATACCTATCAACCAGTAAACCCTTAAGTGAATCGGAGCGTCTGATGCGTTATCTGAATTTTATACGGGTTTCGTCATGTTTATGTATGTGTATCGCCATGCTGTTTGCGGTGCCGGCTTCAGCAGCGGACGAAGAGACCCCAACGGAAATTCCGCACGAGTCCGGCATGTATTATACCATTCAAAAGGGCGACACGTTGTGGGACCTTTCGAAACGTTTTTTCGACTCACCCGACCAATGGCCCGATCTGTGGAACCGGAACGATCAGATCCCAAACCCCCACTGGATATATCCGGGCGAACGGATTCGCATCTTTCGCCAGGAGGGGATGGAAAAAGTAAAAAAACCGGAAACAGCCCTGCCGCCGCCGAAACCGGAAGAACCTAAAAAAGTGCAACTCCCCAAAGTTGAACTGCCGCCGGAGGAACCGCCTTCTTACTACTACACGCCGATTGATGCCGTCGGCTTTATCAGAAAAGAAGCGGTAAAGCCGTCCGGAACCATCTTTCGCTCCCAGGACGACAAAACCATGATCAGCCGGGGGGATGTGGTTTACATCCGGCCGGCCAAGCACACGATCCTGTACCAGGGAGCGACCTATACCGTATACCGGACCATTACGGGTATCAGGGGGAAAAAACATACGGAACTGGTGGACGCCCATGGAATCCAGCATTACTTCACAGGCATCTTGGAAATCATTAAACCCGATGCCGACTATTATATTGCCAAAGTGATTCATTCCTTCCGCGACATCCGGGTCAATGACCTGTTGATGCCGTACCAGCCGCGTTCACCCAGGATTGTTTTAAAGGAAAGCAGGGAGGACATCCAGGGGCAGATACTGGTTAACGAAGACCGGGACAGAATGTTTGCGGATAATGTCGTTGCCTTCATTGACAGGGGCAAAAAAGACGGCATCGAAATCGGCCAGGTCTACAACGTTTTTTACGAGGATGCCCATGGTTTAAAGTTTCAAACGCGTGGTGGGCATCTGAATTCCCAGGCCGCGAAGGAAACTCTTCAGACCCCGATCGATTTTGCAAAAATACTGGTGCTGCTCACAGAGGAGACCACCGCAACGGTCCTTGTGACTTATTCGGAAAAAGACCTGTATCCCACAGCGCTGGTCCGTACGCCGGTTAAGTAAAAAGGTTGAAGAGGATTAAACTGAAGGCTGATAGACCATAGACTGAAGGCCAGTTTCCTTCAGCCTGACTCCCTTCAGCCTATTTACCTTCGGTCTAAACCCCTTCAGCCTTCTTATCCCAGGTCACCCGCAATACTTCCTGATAGGTTGTCTTGCCTTCCAGTAATATTTTGATGGCGTTTTCTCTCAAGGTTACCATCCCTTCCTTCTGGGCCTGGTTGCGAATGGCTTCCACCGGGGTTTTTTCAGAGGTCATGTTCCGGATGGTTTCCGAATAGGGGAGCACTTCAAAAATTCCGCTTCGTCCCAGATAACCGGTTCCCCGGCAGCGCGGGCACCCCCTGCCGCGAAAGAGACGGATAAGGCCGCTGCAGTCGACATCCAGCCCCATGGACTTAATTTCTTCAGAATTCATTTCAAAAGACTCTTTGCAATGGTTGCAGATCCTGCGCACCAGGCGCTGTGCCAGAATCCCTACCAGGGTTGTCTGGATCAGGTAAGACGGAATACCCAGATCCATAAGCCGTGTAATTGCGGCCGGAGCGTCGTTGGTATGCAGTGTCGACAGGACCAGGTGCCCGGTCAGTGCCGCCTGCACGGCATTCCGGGCGGTCTCCAGGTCACGCATCTCCCCGATCATGATAATATCCGGGTCCTGACGTAAAATATTCCGCAGGATCGTCGCAAAGGTAATCCCGAGAACGGGTTGAACGGCAATTTGATTGAAATCTTCATGTACCATTTCAATCGGATCTTCCACCGTCGTAATGTTGACATCCGGTGACGATAAGTTCCTGAGGGTGGAATAAAGCGTAGTGGATTTGCCGCTCCCGGTGGGGCCGCAAACCAGGACAATGCCGTGGGGATGAGTGATGAACTTGTTGTAGCGGATAAAATCGGCCCCGCTGAAGCCCAGCATCTCCAGGTCCTGAAAAAGAATTTCGGGATCCATCACCCGCATGACGACTTTTTCACCGAACGCAACCGGCACGGTGGAAACCCGTATCTCCACCTCCACACCGCCCTTGTCGGTCTTGATTCTGCCGTCCTGGGGCCGCCGCTTTTCCGCCATATCCAGCCGCGACAGGTTTTTGATTCTACTGACCACGGCGGAATGTACATTTTTGGGAAGTTTGTAAACCGTATGAAGCGTACCGTCGATCCGCATTCTGATCCAGCTTGCGTCCCGCTTGGGTTCAATGTGGATGTCACTGGCACGCTGATCGAATGCATACGTAAACAGATGATTGACCGCATGGATAATATGCTGGTCGTTGGATGGAAGTTCATCGCCCGACCTTAAATTGACATATTGCTCCAGGTTTCCCAAATCCACCGACGGTCCGGCAAACTGGTCTTCGGCGGCCGCAATGGAACGCTTAAAACCGAAAAATTCATCAATGAGCCGGATAATATCGGATTTGGGACTGATCACCGCTTGGACCTGCAGATGGATGGCGCGGGCGATGTCTTCAAAGACAGCCCTATCATAGGGATTGGCCGTTGCAACGGTCAGGCAGCCGTCCTTGATGGCGATGGGAAGAACCAGGTGTCGTAAAGCAAAAGATCTTGGAATGGTTGTGGTTACCAGATTCAGGTCCAGTTTTAAGGGATCGATTTTTTTAAACGGTATCTTCCATTCACTTGCCAGGACCTCATAAATAAGGTCCTCATCCACCAAACCCGATTCCCGGTTCTTTATTTTCAGATTCAGGGCGGCAACCAGATCGACGCCGGTAACCGGGCAGGCGATTCGGCCGGATATTAAACCACTGTTGGGCTTCCGGGCATTGAGTTTCTCCAGCTCCTTTTTTAAAATTTCTTTTTTGGCAAGAATCTCTCCGGCCCGTGCGGAAGTAATCAGATCGTTATCCAAGAGTGCACGGCAGACATTTTCCGCCGATATTTGATTATAACTTTCTTGACTCATTGCATTGATTTTTTAGAACCCAGCTGAACGCGTTCAGGTTTATCTGAAATTAAATGAAAACAGGCCGGAATGCAGCCCTGCTATGAACACGGAAAAGGACGTCACCCGGGGGGATATGGGAAAGCGTCTTATCGCCGGTCTACAGTGTCGGAGCTGAAATTAAACTGGTCATTTCGTCGATCATGAAATAAAATTCTTTTTTCTTGTCCGGATTGCCGGCAAGAGGATCGTTCGTTCCGCTGATATGATATACGCGCGCCGTCACCATGCCGCTCCCCGGCACCGAAGGGCTTTCACCCCAGATGACGGCCCGTACGCCCGGAGACAAGGTAAATATCGGCGACCGGGGAGAACCGTCCGTATCCACCACGCCGATCTGAGAACCGTCCGCGGGCGTGTGGGTAAAATCCACATCATCCAAGCCTAAAAAGCTGTTGCCGGCAATCGTCATCAGGTTCTTGCCGTCCGCAAGGGCTGTGGCGTCAAAAGCCCGTTTCCTGAGATCAATGGCAAACATCAGAGAAATTTGAACCAGGATGCCCAGGATAACCATGACCATCATGAGTTCAATCAAAGTAAAGCCGTCCGAATTTCTTATTCTGTCAAACATGGTTTCCTCCAGACAGAGAAAAAACCGCCATTTGAATTAGTTCACGACCTTCTGCCAGCTGCCGCCGGTATGAACATAAGCGAGATCCCGGAGTTCGGGATATTCCACATTACCAAAACCGATTTTCCCGTTCTTATCTTTCCACATCAGGTACTGGCCGCCGATCCCTGCGGCCAGCAGCTTTTCATCCGTCGGCTTTTGTTCCGCCTTGGCATGGGATGCGGATGCCATCCCCTTTTCCGGCAGTGGTTCATCCGGCCGGACGGTCCACCCGGCAGTTGAAGCCACTTCCAGGCCGGTTCTTTCAGGATACTGCGTATCGCCGATTCCGATGGTGCCGTCCGCATTCTTCCACACCAGGTACTTTCTGCTGATGTCTGCCGCCATGGGGCGGGCATCCCCTTGCGGCAAATCCCCCGCGGCCACACTCCCGGCGGAAACGGCTCCCGCTGCTGAAACGGCCGGTCTTTCAAGTTCATTCCACCCGTCCCGGGAAGCGACAATCAGGGGGTCCCTATCCGGATACTGGGTATCGCCGACCCCGATAACGCCGCCGGTGCTTTTCCATACCAGGTAGTTCCGGCTGAAATTGGCGGCAATTTCATTGGTGTTTTTTTGTTTTTCAACAACCGCCGCCGGGGTTTCCGATGTTTCCGTCACACCTTCGGGCGGACGCCGTTTGACGTTGTACCAGCGGTCCCGGACGGCAACATACATATCCGAGCGATCGGGGTATTCCACGTTGCTGATGCCGATGGCCCCGTCCAGGTCCTTCCAGACCATATAGTGCTCGAGGTTATACCCGATTTCAGATTCTCTGGCGGACACGGCTTCTTCTCCCACCAGCGTGATAATTCGTGACAGTTCGGTTTGAACGTTGACTTTTTCCTCCGTACGTTGCGGACGGTCGCTGCGCCTTAACTCTGGGCTGACGGCCGCCGTTACCACATCGACCTCTTTTACGGTCATATCACGCTCTGACACCACCTCAAGAATCATGCTCTCTGAAATGGCTTCCTGGAGAAGTTCCGGAGCATCTTCCGCAATTTCCTCCGGCGCTTTTCGCGGCGCCGTCCTTTTGGCGGCCACCATCACGCCGCTGGTTTCGACCGCAGGCCTCATATCGCTGTCAATGGATGCAACCATCGTCTGGTTATTATAAGTTGTCGCCTTGCTCAGGTAAAAGTTGTTGACGTCCGGCACATAGTTCCAGTCGATCTGTTCGATAAACGTTTTGCTGGGCATATACTTGGGGTATAAGATTCCCAGGTTGGGCGGATATACGTTGTTGTCGGCATGATACTTTCGAACCGCCTCAGCCATCTCGTATAAACCGGAACGGGGACTTTTCTGGGCTGCTTCGATCATCCGCCGGTAAGTGTCCTCCCGATGAGCCTGGCTCTCTTCTTGTTTATTGAAATGGCGAAACCCCATAAACGCCGCCCATAGAACAACCACCGCTACCACGACAATGATGTATTTTTTTTCCATAGGTGGAACCTGTCCGCTTCGTTAAAGATCGCTTCCGGCCGGAAGTACTGAAAAGACGTATCCAATCGGAAAACTGAATCCTGCGGGATGCGCAATCCGCAGGCTATTCACTACAACTTATTGGATTTTTTATCTCTTTTTTTTGAATTTGTCAAGAAAAACCATGTTTTCAGACACTTAACAAGTCGGATGCAAGCTTATTTGGAAATTGTCGCGTTGTATGCATCCGCTTGTGTCTGAAACACCTGGCGCCGCCGCTCATAGTCGGCCAGACGCTCATTAAAAAGATTTACCTTGTTCTGAAATGCCCGGATGCTTTCAACCGTCTTAAGGGTTTGTTGTTCCACTTCAAGGGACTCTTTTTCAGCCGCCAGGGCGTCATAAATTTTGTCTAAATCCGATTTGACCTTGATGAGGGACTCAAAGGCCTGTTGAGACGGTGCGCCGTCCTGAGCAGCTTCCAGTCCCTGAGCATCTGCTTCGGCGTTGGGTTGACCGCCCGCAATCCCTTCCGCCGGCGGTTGCACCGCATCAGAGCGGTCGGATTCCATTGTCACTTCCGGCGGGGTCGTATCCGTCAGTCTGTTTATGATCTCAACTTTGGGACGCTGGCTTTCCGGAATTTCGATGTAGTTGTCGGTAAAGTGAATCACGCCCCGTTCATCGGTATAGCGATAAAGTTCAGCCGAAACCATTGCCGGAAACAGCAAGAGAATTAGACCGATGAGTAAGCACTGCAATCGCATGGGGATTCCTCCATTTTTATTTTCAACCGTTTTAAAATCAATTTGCATAGGGCACGACTAATTTATGAATAGGCGCACAAACCTCTTAACATTACTACTTTCCTGATATTTTTCCAAGTTCCTTGTCGATATTTTCCTGAAAACCGGCAAGGGTCCGGTTTTTCAAAACCCGCCCGTTAATGTAGACCGCCGGCGTTCCCCGGACATCCGCCCGGTTGCCGTCCTGAAAATCCTGCCGGATCTTTGCCTGAATCGCGGGGTCCTTGAGGTCTTTATCAAACGTTTCCATATTTAAGCCCAGCGAAACCGCAATTTCCCGGATTTTCTGATCGCTGAGACGGTTGTAACTGTCAAACAACCGGTCATGAAACGGCCAGAACTTTCCCTGCCGGTCGGCCGCGAGGGCCGCTGCCGCAGCTTTCCGGGCAAACTTATGATTCTGCAGCGGAAAGTGTTTATAGACCACTTTCACCATAACGGGGTTTTTCTCGAGCACCTGCACGAGCAGCGGCACCAGCCGCTGACAGTACACTCATTCAAAATCGCTGAAAACGGCAATCACCACCGGCGCATCCGCCGGCCCCTTGAAGGGCGAATCGTTGACATTGATCGGCCGGATAAAATCCAGTGTCACAATCTGAATCGTTTTATCCGCCCTGCTGGTAAGCAGCAGCAGATCTTCCCGCGGTCCCACCCGGATGCCGTCCGCATTGCCGGCGACGGCGATTTGTCCCTCCAACCTGCCGTCGGGGGAATAGATTTGAACGCTGCCGCTCTGGGTAAGCACGAAAATCCATTTCCCGTTAAGCGCAACCGCCACATCAACCGGCGTTTCCGAAAGTTTCAGGGTCTGCTGGATATCTCCCTGCACCTCGGCACGGCTGTTAAAACCCGCAACCGCAATCAGGATCAGCGCCAGCAGGCATACGCCAACTTTTTTTTTCAAACTGTTTTCTCTCTTTCTAAAGGTCTTCTTCTACAATTTATATGAAAATCCCCCCATCCCCCCTTTGCCAAAGGGGGGCAAGGGGGGATTTCATGATTCGTTGTAACCAACCCGGGCATGCGGGTTAAATGGAAAGATCTCCTTATTTTTTTAACCACACCTTTATCCTTAATCTCTTTAACCCTTGAACCGCGAACCTCGAACCCTATTATTCGGGACAGCCCTGAGTCGGTCTATTTAATTTCACCCCAGCTCGCCTTGCCGGTCTTGGCATTCTGAATCGGCAGGTTGGGCTGCGGAATCTCCACAATGGTTCCGGTGCTGGTCTGGACAAACGCCTTGGCGCCTTCCTGCTTGCCCACGTGCAGGTTCGGCGTGGTGGACAGACCACGACCCAAATCCACCCGGTCGATCACGTTGCCGCCGGCATCCACACCGGCGCTGAACGCGCTGATGAATACGGGGATATAAAACGGCGTACCGGTTTTAAAATAGACGCCGTACAGATACCCCAGCCCTTCCGGCAGACAGGGATCGGCATACGGCTGGTAACTGGTATAGGTCACCAGCCCGCCCAGGAGGGTGGCCTGGCCCAGGTTGCGCTCCTTGGTCAGGGTAAAATCCTTAAACCAGCCGTCGGTGCCATTGGAGTCCGTTGCGGGATGGTTGCAGCCGGTCCCGGTCCCGGCAATATAATCCACCAGGGTATCGAAGGTGGTCAGGGTATTGGTAGTCCCGGCCGGCGATTCAATCGTAAGACAGGCGGACGCATCGCTGCAGGAGAGCAAAGCCGTGCTGGCGGTTGTCGCCTGGGCGACCTTGATCTTGGTGACATCCAGCAGGCCCTGTTCCCCGGGGGTCGTATTCCAGCCGTTGCTGGCGGTCTTTTCCACCGTCTGCCAGGTAAAGGCCGATTTGCAGGGGATTCCTGAAAAAGAGAGCGGTTCCTTGATGCCGTAATAGGTCTGGGTGTTGGCGTCGCTTTTATCGGCCGTGTCCATAAAACGGCCGGTGCCGAAATAGATCCAGTAATTCTTGCCGTCGGTCCCCACGCTGGCCGATGCCGTCACCGGCTGATTCGTATTGATCAGGGGCAGCGGATTGTCCAACGCACTTTGGTTATTGGTAAACGGCGCTGTTTTCAATAAATCGCGCCACTCACTGGGAAGGGCTCCCTCCTGCTTGCCGGTCACGGCGTTGATCCTGCGGGTCACCAGCCGCTGCATACCGCCGCTGTATGGCGCTGACGTACCGGAGACCGTTCCGAAATACACGACGTCCGTCTTAAAGTTCTCCTCCAGCTCAAAATCGACGCTGATGGGATCCGAGACAAAACTGTTGCTGGTATAACTTAGGACAAACTGGCCGCCCTCATTATTCCCCGCGCTGGGCGCTTGAAACGGTATCCGGAATGCCCGGGCGGCAGACACGCTCGGGGTCAGTCCCAGCCAGTTCAGCGGCAGGACGGCCAAACTGGCCGACTGGTTGCTGGTGCCGCTTACACTGGTGGGCCCGCTGCCCATGATGAGGTACCAATTATAGGTCACGGGGGGGCCTTCATCCCTCATCACCACCAGGGTGGGAATAGCATAGGAGTAGCCCAACTCAGCCTGCCCGGAAGTGGTCCGGGTCATTTCCGCAAGAAGTTTCGGAGGCTTTTCCGGATCGGTGATATCCATGATAAAATAGGATGAAGTAAATTCACGGTTATCGGCCGCATAATCGGGGTTGGAGTCGCCATTCAAATCCAGAACGCCGGGTTGGACCTTGCCGCCCCCCAGTCGCATGGCCCCCACCAGGATGGTCCCCCAGCCCCCCACATGGGTGGCATCGTTGGGATCCCACAGCCGCACGTCAAAGATGCGCGGCCGCTGGTCGACGTAATACTTGTGCTGATACCCCGGTGATGTGAGACATTTTAAATGCGGCAGGAGGTTATAGGGGACATAAGCCCACAACTCGGCCCCCAGTTCAGGTGCGGTGGTGCTGTCGCTGCAGTCGCTGGTGTTGCAGAATTTCTTCTGGGCCTCATTGTAAAACCCGCCGTTGACGGCATGCATCATGCCGTCGTTGCCGCCGAAATAAATCATGTGGCGCCGGTTCTTATAGGCGGTTATAAACTGGGCATAGGAGTTGTCGCGGTACAGAAAATGAAACCCTTCCGCCGGCGCCCCCACCGAAATCGGAGTGGAGTGAATCACATCTCCCAGACGCCAGGTAACGGTTTCAGACGTGCCGCTATGGTCAAAGTCATAGGACATCTGGCGCAGCCTCAGGTTGTCGGGAGTATAATCCAGACCCCGCGCCCATCGGATAACCTTGTCGACTTCGGCATCGGTTTGAACGCCGAAATCAAGTGGTACCGGACCGCGGCCGCCCGACACCGCCAGCCCGGACCAGGTGGCTCCGGGAGCAAAATCCAGCAGCTCGTTGCCGGTCACGATGCCGTCGTTGTTCAGATCGTTCCAGGTAAATATATAACGCTTTTTTACATTCGATATATAACCGGTATCGGTTCCCACCACGGTGCGGTTCTGCAATATGTCCCCCGAGGCCGCTGCCGACGCAGCGGTGGGCTCGATTTCCGCCAGCCACTGGGCCGCCGACCAGTGATACTTCACATCTTCCAGATTTTTTACGGTCCCGCTGCAGACGCCGGCAGCGCTCAGCTCGCCGAGGCAGGCCTTGGTCTGGTTGATGGAGGTGTCAAAGAAAAAGACGATGCGCTGGTCATCAGCGTCCAGGGCGTGGTTGCCGTTGCTGTCCTCGTAAAGTTGGCCGAAGGCGTCCACCAGCAGGGAATGAACCTCGCCGATCCACTCTACCTTGTCGCCGCTGGCCAGATCCACGCTGGGCCAGAAAATGGCCTGATAGGCGGCGCCTTCCCCGCTGCGGGAGGCCGAAATAACCGAAGCGGCCGAACCGGCCGCGGCTCCGGCGCGGATGGCGGCAAAAGCCGACCGCAGGGTGTTCTCGAGCTGGGTCGGGTCCGCCGCCTCATAAAGGGCGGTGCCGCCGTTGGCGGCCGCTGCTTCCAGGAGCACCTTGGGGTTGCACTCATCGGCTGCGCCGGTATCCCGCAATGTACCAGCCACGACGATATGGGTGGCAATGTTCTGTTTGTCCTGGGGATTGCCGTCGGCATCCGTGATCTGGGTCACGTGGCAGGTGTCGCTGTTTTTGGCAAACCAGGTCAGGTCGTCCAGCAGGGTGCTGCCGCTTAAGGTGCCGCACGAAGCGGTAGCGCTGCTGTCGGGCACATCGATGGATTGGGCAAAACTGACCATGTCGGGGTGCAGGTCCGCTGTGGAAGCCCCCTCGGTGATGATCAGAATATTGTTGTCTTGGCAGTAGGCCGTAATCGGATCCACTGCACCGCTATCGACGCCCACGATTTTGAAATCGGCGGCATTCAGACGCATATCGCTGCGCTGGGCATAGTAGCCGATGGCATTGTAAACGGCTTCGGCCAGGGGCGTCCAGGAAGTGGCCTTGATGCTGTTGATGGCGCTTACCAGGGCGGCGGTATGGGCCGCCGATTTGTCGATGGGGGCGATCACCTTGCCGGCATCCCGGTTGGTCGGATCCGTACAGTTATAAAGAACAAAGGGATCGGAAGTGTTGCACTCGGCCGCCGAACCTTCATGGTTAAAGACCATGGCCCCCATGCGCAGATCCCCCGCAAATTCCTGGATCAGGCCGCTGGGCGCCGATGCCGCTGCGATGAAGCCGTTCATTATGAGAAGCGGCCGGCCGAGCTGGGACAATACGCCGGAATCGGTCAGAAGGGCAGGTATGTTCCAGAATTCTTCGGTCACGCCGGTTACCGGGCTGGTCCCGACAACCTGATCGCTGGGGTCCACCACCTCGGGAATCTGGGTCACCCCGCAGTAGTCTTTGAGGCCCTGCTCTATGCAGTCATCCACGGAAGCATATCCGGCCGCATCCCATCCACCCGGGGTCACACCGCTACTATCCCACTTCGTACAATCTGCCGGTGGGCAATCGGCGGGATCGGCGACACTCTTGTCTTTGCACTTTTCACATACCGGCGTGCCGGAACCCGGCTTCCAGCAGCGTCCCACGTAACCGGTATTGGTGCTGGAGTCGTTGTCGTTGTCCCATAATCCGTAGCAGACATATCCCCCCACTTCCGGGGTTATATTCCATGGTTCGGTAGGACCGGAAGTGGGATAAATGGCTTCGCAGGCCGGTTGGATGGCATTGACCGGTCCACTCCCCGGCGGCCAGGTATCATGCTTGGCCGTGTACCAGCAGTTGTGGATGGAATGGTTGAAGGCCGCATTAAAGTTGGATATATCGCCGCTATTGCCCGATGCAAGGGCATTGTCGTCCATACATTCGTCAATGTCCTGTTTGATCTGCCCCTGATTGGGGCTTTCCGAATTGAGTTCTTCAACCGCAGCCTGACAGGCCTCGTTGTTGAATCCGCCGGCAATGGTCTCAAAAATCTCGATCTGGGTCACATTGTAGGGCTCCCATTTCGGCACGGACGCCGAAGCGCTCGCATTGTCGGCCACCACTCCCCCGCTGGGGCCGGCAGTGCCGCTGCGGGTGGCGAGGTAAAGCTGTCCCTTGTCAAGGGTATTGGCCTTGTTGGGGTCGGTGACAATATCCCCCACCACATAAGGCGCCCCGGCGGTCCAGCGCGTCTTGGTGTAGAGCCCCCAGCGCGGCGCCGGCGGTGACGCCAAGGTATTGTCATCGTCCGTACTGACCGTACCGGATGTGCCGGTGGCGGTGCAGATATAGAGCGTACCGCCGTCGTTCACAATACTACCGACCGTATAAGGGGTTGAACTCGTCCAAGGGCCAAAGGTTTCCTCTCGGGGCGGAAGCACTGCCATGGTCAGGGAGTATGGCGTGGCCGAGGCCGGGGACGCAAAGGCGTATTCCTTGACAAACCGGTAGTTGCCGCAGCCGCGGGATTCCATGATCATTCGGCCGGCGGCGGCATCGTATTTGCCGCCGGTCAGAATCTTTTTCTGGATGTCGATCTTGGATGCTGCCGCCCAGTTTAAAAAATTTCCACTGGCGATAAAACCGGTGACGCTCGGACCGCTATTCATGACAACGTAAGCAACGTTGGAAGTATAGTACAATGTGGCTCCGGCAGCATCACGTGCGGTAGCCCAGTAGGCCTGGCCGGCCCAGAGCTCGAATGCCCTGCTGGTAAGATTATAGATATACAGAACCGAAGGTTTAAAATATCCGGCATAGGTCTGGGTGTTGTCGTAAGTGTCATCGTAACAGTTTGACCCGTCTTCCACGTAAGCCGGATCCAGCATGCTCCCGGAGTTGTCGATGGCCAGAAGGAGGTTGGGGTCCACGCCGCCGGAGAGAAACGGCGGGGTGGCGTTGTCGCTGGCGCAGATGGCGGCCGAAGTGGTGGGAAAGGCGTGGCTTCTAACCGGAGACAGCCAGCCGGCGGCCGCTAAAAGTAAGACCATTAACAATATCATTATGGGTTTGCAGGAGCGTATCATGGATGGACCTCCTTTGCTTCCGATAGCATTCATATGCTTTATTAAATCGAAATAAACTTTTTGCATTGTCATCAATAGTTGCATGCGCCTTCCTGCCCGATAACATGCCGCCACTGCACCCGGATGATGGATTGGCTGCCGCCGATCCCCAGGTGCTGGGAATGCATATCGTAGATGATATAGGCGCCGCCGGAACCGGCCCCCTTTCCCTTGCCTTCATACCCGCTGACCATCTGAATGGCGTTGCCGCTGGAAAACCGGGTGCTCCCCCCCACGGTCAGGTTGGTATGGGGCTGGTTGCCGCTGTAATTCTGGGGAAAGTAAAAATGGCGGTTGGTTTCGCTTGGCAGGGTGGCGTCGTCATCGGTATTTTCCCACAGCGTCAGGTCGGTCACCCGCACGGATCCGACATTGGTCTGATCGGTGCCGATGGTAGGGGTAAATCCGCCGGAACACCCCAGGTTCTGCTCCAGAAGTTCGGCCCCGAGATCAATTCCGCCGTCGGCCTGATAAAATGCCATTTTGTGCAGGCGGTCATTGGAGGCAATCTGCATTTCCAGCGAAGCCGTGGTGGTGATGGCGATGCCGATGAGGGTCAGCAGCATCAGGATGATGATGGCAATCACCATCAAAGAGCCGTTTTCATTTGCGAGGGGGCCATAAAACCGATACTTGCGGCCGGCGCGCATCATCAAGCCGGAAACTACCCAGTTCTTAACCCGCCGGATTCCCGCCATCGCGGGAATGACGAAGCGCAAAAGGGTTGCCGGTTTAATTGCGGGATGAATATTTGTGCGATGCATGTCAGGTCCCCTTATATATTCGACTTGTAATACGTTAAGGACACATTCCTGGGTTTCCCCCGATCCGTGTAAGATACGTTGACCGCAATGGTTTTGGCGTTGGGCATCATGGCATCCTGGGTGACATTCCAGGTGATGGTGTATCGGCCCTGGGTCCCTCCGGAATGAGGGTTGCCGGCCGGATCGAGATCGATATGGTCGTAAGGCCTTACCAGCAGGCTCTCCAGGGTATCAGCCGCCCAGGCAGACGCACCGGTCAGGACACTGGCGGTGGCGTTGCCGTGAATGCCGGAGACCTGCATGGAGGCCACCGCCAGCATGCCGACGGCAAAAATGGTTATGGCAATCAGAATTTCGATCATGGTAAATCCGTTTTGATTGCCCGGCAATCTGTTGTTCAAACACAATCGTTTCATGTCAGACCTTCCTATGCTCCCAGCCCCAGGTTGCGGCAACTGACCTGCTCGGACAGCACCCTGCGGTGATGACCGTCATTATAGGGCCCGAATGTTTTTGTTCCCGATTTATTGGAGTATGTCATCGTATTGACATAGTTTACGGTCGGGCGGACGGTTCGCGCCACCAGCGTAACTTCAACCGAACGGATGTCGGACAGTGTGGCGGTCACATTGTTATTCGCATCCAGATAGACAAACCAGAGTTCCTGAATGTTTTCCGCCACCGGTTGGTTTGTCGTCGGATTTTTTCGACCCAGTTTCTGGACCCCGCCGGAGGTATAAAGAGAATAGGTCAAATCCTCGGCGCTGTCGGCAACATCTCCGTCGCCGTTGTCATCCTTGGTAAACCGAATGGATGTATTCGACCATTCCCCGTCCACAATGCCGGCCACGGCGCTGCCGGAAGGATTAAACCCGGCCATGCGCAGCTCCCGGGTCAGCAGATACATGGCGGCGCGCAGGTTCTGCTGCACCTGGGCAATATCTTCCTGCAATATATAAGAGCGTTGCTGGGACTGGTAAGTCGAATAGATGCCAGACAAAACAAGGCCGGACACCACCATGGCCACCAGAATTTCAACCAGTGAAAATCCTCTGAAATTTGCTCTCAAGGTCATCGCTAAACCTCGCCTGGGCTGATGATTTCCGTTATTCAAGGTACACGCTCCCCGCCGGCGACACCACCACTTTGGTGGATCTCCCATTGGTGTTGCTGATCTGGGCTTCCCGGGAAGGAACCGAAGCAAATCCATCCACACTCCCATCTATCGGAATTCCCGTGGGTTGAAACGCCATGCAGGGCCGTGCCCCCACATTGCTATCAAAGGTATTAAAGGCGAGGTTGACCACCAGGTTTTTATAATCTGACCAGGCGACATCCGCCACCACTTCCTCCCCGTCATTGGCATAATTGACATTTGTATCCACAAAAGCAACGTACCCGCTGTTGTCGCCTTTAAAACACACCGCAACGTTGACGTTGCTCTTTACGGCAGCCAGCTTGGCCTTCTGAAAATTGGACAAGAGATCCTGGGAAGCCGAACGCAGCCGGTAATTCGGCAGCCAGCTGATGAAATTGGGTACAGCAATGGCGGTGATCAGGGCGATCAGGGCGATGACAACGAGGAGTTCGACAATTGTAAAACCGGTATCTTTTCGCATTTTTCATCTCCTGCCATGATTTATACAAGTTTTATGCCAGATGGTTTTCACAGGCAGGAAAAATACCGGCCCATGTCTCCAATTTAACTGTATTCAATCATATCATATTGTAATCATGGCAGATAATAAAAAAATAATTTTAATCCGTATCCCTGCAAGATCATAAAGTGGCGGCAGTTTCTCCATTGGGATTCGAAAAGCATAACGGAAGTATAAAAAATTTTAACATAGACATTAATCTTTTTTATACCCTTATTGAATCCGAATATGCCCAGCCTGGGAAATGATGACCCACGTGGTGCGGTCATTGGTATTGCTGATGGGGGTGGTGCCGGAAGCAAATCCGCCGCCGTTGTCCGCCGGAATTCCGGTGGGGCGAAAGGCGATACAGGGCTGGCCGCTGGATTTATCGAAGGTTATCTCTGCCGGATTGACGCTGATGTTTTTGTAGTCCGCCCATTGCACCTGCACAACAGTCTCTTCAGAACCGTCTTTCTGAAAGTTGTTGTCCGCATCAACAAACGAGACATATCTGTCGTTGTAGAAACAAACCGCTGTATTCACATTTTGTTTGATGGCCGTCAATTTGGCCTTCTGAAAATTGGAAAAGAGATCACGGGCTGCCGATCTCAATTGGTAATCCGGTATCCAACCGATGAAATTGGGTACGGCAATAGCGGCTATCATGGCAGCTATTGCAATGCTGACAAGGAGTTCGACGACGGTAAATCCGGGGTTTTTATCCATCATTCACCTCCTCCCGCTAAACGGAATGCAGCCGGGATCACAGTTGCAATTGCCGGGTTAATAAGGAAAAAGATCAGGACAGTTTGTCAAAAAGCATTTTGAAAATTTCCACAATTCTATCCCAGGTACCCACGAACACATTCCAGATGGCAAAATAAATTTTGACAATAATAAACCAGGTTTCAATGGCAAGTTTTTTAAAAAAAGTCGTCATGGGTTTGGACCAGCCCAGCATCCAAAAATAGACTATCAATGCTCCCCAACTTAAAATGCAGGCCGTATATGCTTTCCAATCCGTCGGTTTTTCAGCAATTCCCTGCTTGTTCATCGGGCCGACTTTTTTCTTGCAGTAGGTGCATGCCGTCGCATTAGACAGAAGATGGGTTGAACAATAGGGACAAACCTTGATCAGAGACGGGGATTTTTCCTTTTTGCTGTCGCCGCTCGCGTTCATGACTGCCACCTTAATTACAATTTTTGGAACAATTTATTTTTCTTTGATATAGTCCACCGCGTTTTTAAGCATCGCAATACCGGGCGGCGGATTTTCAGGAAAACCGCAGCCCCGGCGCTTGAGGGATTCTTTCAAACGGGTCCAGCCCGGGTGGTTGGTCCAGTGGTTGTAAGCCTCCGGATGCGGCATCAGGCCGAATATCCTGCCGGAAGGATCGCAGATGCCGGCAATATCCGCCAGCGATCCGTTGGGGTTAAAGGGAAAACGACCCTCGGCCGGCGTACCGTTCGGCCGAGCATAGCGCAGCGCCACCAGATTTTCCTGCAGCAGGCGGGAAAGGAACGCTTCCCGGGCGTAAAATTTCCCTTCCCCATGCCGGATGGGCAGCTCAATCCCCTCAATTCCCCTGGTAAAGATGCAGGGTGAAGCCGGGTTTACCCGCAGGTGGACCCAGTCATTGCGGAAGTTGCCGCAATCGTTATGGGTCAGGGCAATGGTTCGGCGACCATAATCCCGGTCGAGTCCCGGCAGCAATCCCAAATTGACCAGCGTTTGAAATCCGTTGCAGATGCCGATCACCAGGTTCTGCTTTTCCACAAATTCAAGAATTTTATCGCCGATATTCGTTTTCAGGCGAACGGCCTGGATCACGCCGGCGCCGTGATCGTCCCCCCAGCTGAAACCTCCCACAAACGCCAGGACATTAAACCCGTCCAGCCGGACACTGCCGTCGATCAGGGAGTTAATATGCACCCTCCGCACAGCCGCCCCGGCCAGTGTAAAGGCATAGGCGGTCTCATGATCGCAGTTCAAACCGTACCCGGCCAGCACCAGAACTTTGACAGGGTTCATATCAGTTCTCCAAAGGGCGCTTTCCAGACCGCCTTCAGTTTGTCCACGGCAAGAGAGATCAAAGCATTGCCCCCCATCCCCCTGATCACCACATTGAGGGATTCCGTCGTCGTTCCGACACAGGTGCAGGCAAGCCCCTTAAACAGGTTTTCAAAACGCTCCCGAACCGCCGGATCGATGCTGACGATAAAACGACCGGCTGATTCTGAAAACAGGATCCCGTCATTGCGGCCGATGCCCTCGCGCGGCACCCGCGCAAGTTCGATATCCAATCCCAGGTTGCCGGCCATGGCCGCCAGCACCAGATGAACCCCCAGACCGCCCCGGTAGATGCCGTGAACGGACGCAACCAGTTCCTGTGAGACGGCCCGGGCCAGTGCCCGGTAAAGGCTGCCGCATTCTTCCGGCCGGACCCGGGGAACATTTAAACCCGTATATTTGAAAAGTTCATAATATTCAGAAGCGCCCAGTTCGTTGCGGGTCGTTCCCAGGATGTAAACCAGGTCGCCGGGTATTTTGAAGTCCATGGTCACGCATTTCGAGGTGTCATCGATTACCCCGATGGTTGAAAACTGCAGGGTTTCCAGTGCTGAAACCTTGTGGGTTTCGCCGTAAGATCCCATCAGATGACCGTCCACGTACATGCTGTCTTTTCCGGAAAGCAGCGGGATCCCGTAAGCCAGACACAGGTCCCGCAGCGCCCGGCAGGACCGCACCAGTTGGGCCGCCTTGAATTTGCCGTCCGGATTGCCGGCCGGATCAAACTGGATATTGGGCCAGCAGAAGTTGTCCACGCCGCCGATATGCTCCGGGTCGGCGCCCACGGCGATCAGCCGGCGCACGGCTTCGTCGATGCTGCACGCCGTCATATGGTAGGCATCAATCTTGGAATACGCCGGCAGGAGAGCCTGGGAAAAAGCCAATCCTTTCGGAGATTCCAGGACCGGCCGGATCACGGCGGCATCGCTGTTGACGTCTCGGTCGGCGCCCACCAGGGGCTTGATGACGCTGGTCCCCTGGACTTCATGGTCGTATTGCCGACAGATCCATTCCTTTGAGCAGATGTTGGGCCGGCCGAGCACATCCAGCAGCAGTTTTTCATAATCCCGGGGTTCTTTTAAAACCGGTTCAAACAGACCCCGACTCTCCGGGGGCTGCCATTCGGCCTTAAACTCCCACTGAGGGAAACCGGACGTAAGGAGGCTGAGGTCGATAAAGGCGCAGGTCTTGCCGTTATATCGGATATGCAACCGGCCCGAATCGGTATAGCAGCCGATGACGGTGCATTCCACCGCGTGTTTGCGGGAAAGCGCCATAAAATGGTCGAGATGGTTCGGATCGATGGCCACGGTCATGCGCTCCTGGGATTCTGAAATCCAGATCTCCCACTGGTCGAGACCCTCATATTTCAAGGGTACTTTTTCGAGATCGATATCGCAACCGTTGGAAAAGCGGGCCGACTCGCCGATGGAAGAGGAAAGCCCGCCGCCGCCGTTGTCGGTAATAAACCGGATTAACCCTTCGTCCCGGGCCTCCAGCAGAAAATCATGCATCTTTTTCTGGGTATAAGGGTCGCCGATCTGAACATGGCCGGCCGGAGTATGTTCTGAAAAAACTTCCGATGAGGCCGTCACTCCGTGGATGCCGTCCTTGCCGACCCTGCCGCCGCACATGATGGCCAGGTCTCCCGGTAAAATCGTTTTCTGATCGGCCGGTTCACCCTGGATAGAGGCCGGCATGATGCCGACGGCCGTGACATAAACCAGGCACTTGCCTAGATACCCTTCGTGAAACAGTACCTGGCCGAAAGTTGTAGGAACCCCGCTCTTGTTGCCTCCGTCCCGAACCCCTTCGATAACCCCGTCCAGCAATCGACGGGGATGCAGATGCGGTTTCAGGTTGCCGGCGTAATCCCTGGGGCCGACACAGAAACCGTAACTCCCCATCACCAGTTTCGAACCCTTGCCGGTCCCCATCGGATCCCGATAGATGCCGACAATTCCGGTGATGGCGCCGCCGTAGGCTTCCATATTGGAAGGGGAATTATGGGTTTCGCCGGTAATGACATAATAATGGTTTTCATCAAACCGCCCGGCGCCGGCATTGTCCCATAATACCGACACCACCCAGTTTTTTTTCTCTTTGAGCGCCAGGGTCGGGGCTTCGATGCAGGTCTTAAAGAGGTTGTCCACCCGCTCGACCGGACCGCCGGGGCTCTCGCAATAGTGGAACAGTCCCCGGAAGGTGTTGTGGTTGCAATGGTCGCTGCGGCCCTGGGAGATGTATTCCAGTTCCACATCGGTGGGGTCGGCCAGGCCCACCCCGGCCCGGGCGGCCTGGACCGACGGATTCAGGAAATACGCCCGGATGGTGGGAATATCGTTGGGGTTCAACGCGAGGTTGCGCTCATGGCTGATGCGCCTGAGGGTTTCATCGCTGTCGATGGGGATAACCGTTACTGTGGGGGTGTGATTCAGGACGACCCGGGGAATGATACACCCGATCCCTTGGGACGGGTCCCACTCCGCTTTGCTGAATATTTTCCACTGCTGAATCGTATCATTGGCCAGCAGCTGCGCCGCAATCTGATTCACCCGATCCGCATCAAGCCCCGAACCGCACAGGCAGTAGCGCCGGGAGGTGTAAATAGCGTCAGGGGGAACCCATTTGATTCCCAAAAGGTCTTCCACCGCCTCCATGGCCGTGCTGCCGGGATTATCGCGCACCCCGGGGCGGTAACCGACCCAGATGGTCCAGTCGAATTCACAGGAAAGCGGTTCCAGGGATGAAACCTGGGTCACCGGATTCGTAAGAATTTCCGTCCGGATTCGTTCGATCTGGTCCGGCGACAGGTCCGCATCAATGGTCACCACATGGATGGCGCGGACGCTTGCAAGTTTGATTCCGAAATAGTTCACAGCCTTCTGGCGAACCCCTTCGCCCTCAGCATCGAACAGTTCGGGTTTTATCATGGTTTCGATTCGGTATGGCATAAATAGGCAGCTTCAACTGAAAAAGATTCGGGTTATATCATTATAAAACACAAACACCATCAGCAGGATCAGGACGAAAATTCCTACCTGCTGTGCAATCTCGCGCATGCGCATATTAACGGGGCGGCCGATGGCCGCTTCAATGAAAAAGAAAAGCAGGTGCCCGCCGTCCAGAACCGGTATCGGCAGAAAATTCAGGACGGCCAGATTGATGCTCAAAAGGGCAATAAAAAAAACCAGGTTGGCAGCGCCCTGTTTGGCCTGCTGCCCCGCCATTTCGGCAATCATGAGGGGCCCCCCCAGGGTTTTGGTGGAAATCGAGCCGACGATCAGTTTGAAAATGCTGACGATGGTCAGTCTGGTGACATGGTAGGTCTGAACAACGCTCTCGCCAATGGCCTCAACCGGATTCAACTCTCTGGAGTAGCCGTCCCCGGAAGGGCCGATGCCGATTACATAGCGCTGCACAGGCTCTCCAAAAATGTTCTGGGTTGTTTTAAGTTCCGGCTGAACTGTGAAGATAAGCTCGGAATCCCCCCTGCGAACCGACAGGTTCAAGATTTTGCCTCCGCTGGTGGATATCAGCCTCGACATTTCATCCCAGTCCCTTAAGGCGACGTTGTCGATCGCCACAATCAGATCGTCGACCTGCAGACCGGCCTGCTCAGCCGGAGTGTCTTTCTGGATTCTGCCCACTGCCGGTTTGAGGATGAAAACACCTGAAATCATGAAAATCACAAAAAAGATAACGGCGGCCAGCAGGAGATTAAAAGCCGGACCGGCGGCAACAATCAGGATGCGTTTAAATACATGTTTGTGCGTAAAGGATATCGGAATATCGGCGGGATCGATCTCGCTGTCGGGTTCCTCACCCACCATTTTGACGTAACCGCCCAAGGGTATGGCTGAAATCCGATACTCGGTAATGCCGATTTTTTTACCCAGAATGCGCGGCCCGAAACCCAGCGAAAATTTTTCAACTCCCACGCCGAACAGGCGCGCAACCACAAAATGCCCCAGTTCGTGAATCGATATCAGAACCCCCAGGACAATGATAAAAGCAAAAATATTCGTGCTCATGAAACCTTCTTAATATTAGGGATTTAGGCTGAAAGTAGACAAGGTGTCAGGGGTCAGGTTTCGGGTATTAGGAAAAAGAAAGCGGCACCGATAGCTTGCATCCCTGATCCCTATTCAACCTTCAGCCTTCAGCCATTTTTTACAAAATACCAAACAATTCGGTTATTCGCAATAGGAACAACTCACTTTTGCATCTTCCGGATGCAGGCTTCCGCCTGCCGGCGGGCCCAGCCGTCCGACGCAATGATGTCGTCAAGTGCCGGGGCTGTCACCACCGCATGCTGCGCCATGGTTTTCTCAACAACGACTGCAATCTGCACAAATGCAATTTGCCGGTTTAAAAACGCATATACCGCCGTCTCATTGGCCGCATTCAGAACGGCCGGCAGCGTCCCCCCCCGGCGGCCGGCATTAAACGCCAGACTCAGGCACGGGAATTTTTTTAAATTCAGCCGTTTGAATTTCAAGCTGCCGATTCCGGCAAAATCGGGAATGGGTTGATCGAGAGGCAGACGCTCCGGGTGGGACAGCGCGTAGGCAATCGCACCCTTCATGTCCGGAATTCCCATCTGTGCTATAACCGAACCATCCTTAAATGAAACCATCGAGTGGACCAGGCTCTGGGGATGTATGACCACCTCGATCATCTCTGCCGGAACCTCGAACAGGTTCTGGGCTTCGATGACCTCCAGGCCCTTATTCATCAGGGTGGCAGAGTCGATGCTGATCTTGGGGCCCATTTTCCAGGTGGGGTGGTTCAACGCTTCGGATGGCGTGATGGATGCAAATTCAGCCAGAGCCTTCTTCAAAAACGGTCCGCCCGAGGCGGTCAGGTGAATCCCGGCCAGATCCTGACGGCGCTGCCCTGAAAGGCATTGAAATACGGCACTGTGTTCGCTGTCGACCGGAAGAATCCGAACCCCCTTGGCGGCTGCTTTTTTCATCACGATTTCGCCGGCCATGACCAGGGTTTCCTTGTTGGCCAGGGCGATGGTTTTCCCGGCATCAATCGCCGCCAGGGCCGGCAACAGTCCGGCCGATCCCACCATGGCCGCCACCACCGTGTCCACCGGCGCATGACCGGCTGCCTCCCGGTAGCCCTCAGCCCCGTGAAGGATCTTCACCCCGGCGCCGGCGGGAATGCGCCGTCTGAGTTCACGGGACCGTTCTTCGTCGAAAACAACAGCCAGGTCCGGCTGGAATCTGCTGACCTGTTCCGCCAGGAGGGCGACATTGCTCTTGGCTGCGAGCGCCCGGACCTTGAACCGGTCGGGAAACATTTCGACGATCCGCAAGGTGTTGCGGCCGATGGAGCCGGTGGAACCTAAGATGCTGAGATGCTTCATGACTTATAATTTGGTTCTTTTGCCAATTAGTCTTCCAGCCACAGTAACCCGCTGTAAAGGAAGGGTTGGTTGAAAGGGTTCGAGGATTCCAGGGGTCAAGTGGTCAAGTGTTTGTTTTCTCATGATTAAATATATTCGTTGTCCGATAAATATCCAGACATAACCGATATGATTTTTGCCGAACCGTTAATCCTTTATCATTTGTCAGTATTACACCTGAACCCCTGAATCCCTGAACCCTTTGCAAATCATCAACGAATATGTAAATGACCCTACAAGTTTAATAACAACTGCCATTCGCCTCAGTAAGGCATCACCATAATATATTCCTTAAACACATAAGCGATTGGTGCGGCGAAAAGCAGTGCATCAATCCGGTCCAGGATCCCGCCGTGTCCCGGGAGAATGACGCCTGAATCCTTCACCTTGCCGACGCGTTTCAACTCGGATTCGAACAGATCGCCGGCCTGGGCCATCAGCCCCATACAAACAAAGCATACCAGGCTGAGAAGCCAGGGCAGCTGCGGCAATAAATAAAATTTAAACAGCGATCCGATCAGGAGGTTGCCCGCAAGTCCGCCGATGGCCCCTTCGATGGTTTTGCCGGGGCTGACGGCCGGACAGAGTTTGTGGCGTCCCAGATAAGTCCCGACATAATAGGCAGCCACATCTCCGGCAAAAACAACCCCCAGGAGCAGAAAAATCCATGAAATGCCCGACGTTCCGCTGCGGATCAGCACCAGGCTGGAAAGGAGCACCGGTACATAAACGCTGCCGAAAAACTGCCTGATGACATGGTTGCAGACAGCGGCATCGGACGAAAAGCGTTTAAGCGACAACACCCCTGCCCCCAAAAAATTAAGAACAATAAAACCCAGCATGATCCCGTAAGAGTCCCGGAACGCCCCCCAGATGATGCCGCAGCCGGCCGCATACCCCAGAAACGGCAGCCACCGGCCGCCTCTGTCGCCGGCGGGCACCCCGGCAATGCGGAAATATTCCCATAACGCCACAACAGCCACCAGTGCGATCAGGAGAGCGAAAAGAATGACGCCCCCCCTGACGATCAGCAGGATCAGCAGCGGCAGTGCAATGATGCTGGTGAGCCAGCGTTTCAGATGAGCAGTTTGTACCATAATAATGTCTTGAGTGCGTTAATAATCATTAAGGGACAGGCTTTGGTTATCCCCAGAGGGGGTATATCATTTGCCTATGGAAATTCCAATTATCAAAACCCAAGGCAAAGCCGACTATCTCGACCTGGCCCTGAGGATCAGGCATTCAATCCTGGAACAAGACAGAAGCACCCATAAGCTGATGCGGAGCGAGCCAATAACGCGGCATATGCCATTGCCCTGTTTTCAGGGCACGATGTCAGGAAGCACCGACCTTGCCGAATCGGCGTTCTCTTTTCTGGAAGTCCTTGAGGATGTCGATAAATTCTTCCCTGGTGAAATCGGGCCAGAGCGTATCGCTGACAAATATTTCGGCATAGGCGATCTGCCACAGCAGAAAATTACTGATCCGCGACTCTCCGCTGGTTCGGATCAACAGGTCCGGATCCGCCATTCCCCGGGTGTAAAGTTGCGCCGATACATCCGCTTCCGAAATTATGGCCGGATCCAATTCGGCCGCCTTGGCTTTTGCAGCGATGGCCTGCACCATTTTAACGATTTCAGCTCGCCCGCCGTAGCTCAGAGCCAAATTCAGCAGCATGCCGTTATTGTCGCAGGTATGTGCCATCACGGCTGCCAGGGTCTGCTGAACGTCCCGGGGCAGCCGCTCCACCTGGCCGATGGCATTCAGGCGAATATTGTTGCGCAGCATTTCCGCTTCTTCGGATTTGAGAAATTTGTTCAGAAGATTCATCAGGGCGGCCACTTCGGTTTTCGGCCGTTCCCAGTTTTCCGTTGAAAAGGCATACAGTGTTAAAATGGGGATTCCGATTTCCCTGCAGGTCCGGACAATGGTCCGCACCGTGTCAGCGCCTTTTTCATGCCCCCGGATGCGGTTTAGCAGTTTTTTTTTTGCCCAGCGGCCGTTGCCGTCCATAATGATGGCAACGTGAGCAGGAAGTTTTCCGGCCGGCAGATCGCTGTGCTCGGTAGAAGGCGGGCTAGAATTCAAGGATCTCTTTCTCTTTTTCCTGATAGACATCATCGATCCGTTTGATGTACTCATCGGTTATCTTTTGCACCTGCTCCTGGGCCTTAAAAGCCTCATCTTCGGAAATATCACCATCTTTTTTGAGCCCTTTTAAAAGTTCATTTGAATCCCGCCTGATATTGCGAACAGCCACTTTATACTCTTCGCTCAATTTATTGGCGACTTTTACAAGCTCCTTGCGTCGTTCCTCGGTCAACGGCGGAATGGCGATGCGGATAATCTTTCCGTCACTGGACGGCGTCAGACCCAGGTCTGACTTTAAAATCGCCTTTTCAATTTCTTTGATAACCGAAACGTCCCAGGGTTGAATGGTGATCAGGCGGCTTTCAGGGACAGCCATAGACGCCATCTGGTTCAGCGGCGTCAGCGTACCGTAATAATCAACCCGGATACTGTCCAGCAGGGCCAGCGATGCCCGGCCGGTTCGAATTCTTTTAAACTCGCTTTTAAGGGCGCTGACCGATTTGGCCATCCGTTCTCTGGTTTCTGCATAAATCGATTCGATCATGGCTATTCACCTCAAAATTCGGATTTTAGCTGATGATGCGGGTGCCGACATCCTCGCCGCATACAAATTTTCTGATATTTCCTTTGGTTCTGAGGTTAAAAACAACCAACGGAAGCTGATTGTCCATGGCCAGAGAGATCGCCGTCATATCCATCACCCGCAGTCTTTTTTCAAGCACTTCGCGATAGGTGATTTTTTTAATAAAAACGGCATTCTTGTTTTTAACGGGATCAGAATCGTAGACCCCATCGACCTTGGTTGCTTTCAATAAAACTTCGGCATGGGTTTCTTTAGCCCGCAGGACGGCGGCGGTATCCGTAGTAAAATATGGGTTGCCGGTTCCGGCCGCAAAAAGGACTACCCGGCCTTTTTCAAGGTGCCGGATAGCCCTTCTCAGAATATAGGGCTCGGCGACTTCGTGCATGGAAATGGCCGTCTGCACGCGGGTGACGATTCCTCTTTCTTCCAGCGCGTCCTGCAGCGCCAGGCTGTTGATCACCGTCGCCAGCATGCCCATTTTATCGGCCGAAACCCGGTCCATGTTGTAGGAGCTGGCGGCAATGCCGCGAAAGATATTGCCGCCGCCGACGACAATGGCAACTTCAACACCGAGGTCAAATATGGAACGGACTTCTTCAGCCACATACTTTAATACTTCCGGGCTGATCCCAAACCCCTGATCGCCCATAAGGGCTTCACCGCTGAGTTTTAGCAATATTCTCTTAAATTGAGGATGTGCCACGGTTTAAGACTCCCCCACCTGAAATCGCACGAACCGTTTGATGGTTATGTTTTCGCCGATTTTAGCGATAGACTCGTTTAAAAGATCGGTTACGGTGATATCGGGATTACGGACATAGGCCTGGTTGAGCAGGCAGTTCTCCTTGAAAAACTTAGCCAGTTTTCCCTCCACGATCTTATCGATCATCTTTTCGGGCTTTCCCGACTGGAGTGCCTGGTCGCGGTAAATTTCCTTTTCCTTGTTGACGATTTCTTCAGGCACATCTTCAGGGGAAACACTCACCGGATTGCTCGCTGCAATATGCATGGCGATATTTTTGGCCAGTTCCCTGAAATCATCCGTCTTGCCGACAAAGTCGGTTTCACAATTCACCTCAACCAGAACGCCGAGCTTGCCGCCCATGTGAATATAAGGCTGGATGGTTCCTTCCCGCATTGCCCGGCCCGCCCTTTTTTGCGCGGTCGCCAATCCTTTTTTTCTTAAAAAATCTAAAGCTTTGTCGATATTACCGTCGCAGGCCGCAAGGGCTTCCTTGCAATCCATAATACCGGCGCCGGTTTTTTCACGAAGCTGTTTAACCATCTGTGCACTGATTTCTGCCATAGTTACTCTCCCACCCTCTCGTCGGTTTCACTCTCTTCGTATAGTTCACCGGTCTCATATTGAACGACCGGACCCTGGGTCGAGCGCTTGATGATCTCCACCACGGGTCCCTTGGTGCCGTCGGAGATAATCTTGCGTTCGCCCGGTTTCAAGTCCGCACTGGCTGCCGTCACCTCGGGCTTTTCATCGGTTTCCTTATCGGCTTCGGCCTGTTGCTTTTCCGCCAGCAGTTCCTTGCCGGCCAGGCAGGCATCGGCAATTTTGGATGTCATCAGTCGAATCGCTCGAATCGCATCGTCATTGCCGGGAATCGGATAATCCACTTCGTCCGGATCGCAATTGGTATCAACAACGGCGGCAATGGGGATGTTGAGCCGCCGACCTTCACGCACCGCAATGGATTCGTTGCTCGGGTCAATGACAAAAATCGCTCCGGGAAGCCGGGTCATACTGCGGATTCCCCCCAGGTTATTGTCGAGTTTTACCCGTTCTTTTGCCAGTTGCAGACGTTCCTTTTTGGGAAACAGGTTAATGGTGCCGTCATTCTGGATCGTATTGAGATAGTTCAGGCGGTCGATACTTTTTTTAATGGTCTGGAAATTGGTCAGCATTCCCCCCAGCCAGCGGTTGTGGACATAAAACATCTCGCAGCGGTTGGCCTCTTCATAAATGGCATCCCGTGCCTGTTTTTTTGTCCCCACAAACAGTACCGAGCCACCGTTTGCCACGGTATCGACAATAAAATCATAGACCGTTTTGAACATGCGAACGGTTTTTTGCAGGTCAACAATATAAATCCCGTTACGAGCGCCGAATATATACGGCTTCATCTTGGGGTTCCAACGCTTGGTCTGGTGACCGAAATGAACTCCTGCTTCCAGAAGTTCCTTCATTGTTACATACGCCATTTTATTCTCCTCTTCTGTTTGGTTTTTCCTCCGCCCGTTTCCGCCCTGCTTCCAACTCTCGCCGAGAGCACCTGGCCGCAGGTCCACGGCCGTGTGATTTATGATCGGATGATCATATTAAACAAATTTTTTTATCAGATTAATCTGGTATAGGCAAGATAATTTTTAAAAAAGGGTGTCAGGGGCCAGGTGTCGGGTATCAGGTAAAAGGAAGAAGGATTTAGGTCTTACATCCCTGACCCCTGATCCCTGATCCCTGATTTCTCACCCCCGATTCCTGCTTCCTGAGCCGCGACCCCTTTTAGGCCTTCTTCCGCATCGCCGCCACGCGGTCAAGACCGCTATAATCCCTGCCGAAAACAATCTCGCAATAGTTCCCGTTTTTCGTAATGATGTCAGCGATGTTTTTTTTCTGGTCAAAACCGATCTCCAGATAGAGCCGGCCGTTGTCCTTCAGATAATGATGGGCCTGATCGATTATCAGACGCAGACAACCGAGGCCGTCTTTGCCCCCGTCCAGTGCCGCAACAGGCTCATACCGGCAGATTTCGGGCTGAAGACCGTCGATCAGGCCGGTTTTGATATAAGGAGGATTCGACACAATCAAATCAAACCGATTGCCGTCGACCTTTAACGCTTTCAGCCAGTCGCCGCAGAAGAAATGAATCCGGTCCGCCAACTGATGCCGTCGGGCGTTCTGCTGCGCCAGCCGGACCGCCTGGATCGAACGGTCCGACGCAAAAAAAAGATCTTCACGCAACCGGGAGGCCAATGCCAGGATGATGGCCCCGGAACCTGTTCCCAGTTCCAGAATGCGCCGTGGCGCCTGATCGCAATTTCCGGAAAACTGCGCGAGGACTGCTTCCACCAGGCATTCCGTCTCCGGGCGAGGTATCAGCACCTCCCGATTCACCTGCAGGTCCATGGACCAGAATTCCTTGCCTCCGGTAATATAGGCAACCGGTTCACGCTCGATTCTTTTTTTGATCAGGGTTTTAAAGTGCTGTAATTCATCGTTGTCAAGGGGCTGATCATAACAGACATACAGATCAATACGCTCTTTTCGCAGGGTGTGAGCCAGCAGAACTTCAGCTGTAGCCCTTGAATTTTCAATGTGGTGGGATTGAAAGTACGCGGCGGCCCACTTGAGGAGTTTAAGAATTGTCCAGAATGATTCCCTGGACTGGGGCTGATTCTGCATGCTGCAACGCCTGGGCTTGATAAAAGGTTGTCAATTCATCAATAATTTCATCTATATCGCCCTGCAGGATGGATTCCAGCCGATAAAGGGTCAGGCCGATGCGGTGATCGGTCACCCTGCCCTGCGGGAAATTATAGGTGCGAATCCGTTCACTCCTGTCGCCGCTGCCGATCTGGCTCTTGCGTTCATCGGACCTTTGCTGATTCTGCTCGGAAAGCATCGCGTCGTAGAGTCGCGCCCGCAGAACTTTCAAGGCCTTGGCCTTGTTTTTGTGCTGGGATTTTTCATCCTGACACGTCACCACCAGGCCTGTCGGCAGGTGGGTAATGCGTACGGCCGAATCCGTTGTATTGACGGATTGTCCGCCCGGGCCGGTGGAGCGGTAAACATCGACCTTGATTTCCTCCGGATCGATACGCAGTTCGATTTCTTCGGCTTCCGGCAAAACCGCAACGGTTACGGCGGAGGTATGGATGCGCCCCTGGGCTTCGGTTGCCGGCACCCGCTGAACCCGATGCGTGCCGCTTTCATATTTCAACCGGCTGTAGGCCCCATTGCCGTGAACCATCGCAATGATTTCCTTCAATCCGCCGACACCCGTGAGGTGATGACTCATGATTTCAACTTTCCAGGACTTGGTCTCGGCATAACGAGAATACATCCGGTAAAGATCACTGGCAAACAGGCCGGCCTCCTCACCGCCGGTACCCGCCCGGATTTCGATCAGCACGTTTTTTTCATCGTTGGGGTCCCTGGGGGTAAGAAGCTTCTTCAAACTATCTTCAAGCCGGCTTTTCTCCGGACCCAGCCGGTCGATTTCATCCCGCGCCATTGCCTTGATTTCCGGGTCTTTGTCTTCCAGCAGTTCCAGGCTGCTTTCCAGTTCGGCGGCCGTGCGTTTATAAGACCTGAAAACCGTGACGATTTTGTTGAGATCGGCGTGCTCCCGCGCGTATCGCATGTAAGTCTCGCGGTCCTTGAGGATGTCGGGATCGCTCAGCCGGATTTCCAGTTCGGAAAACCGATCTTCAACGCTATTCAGTTTTTCAAACATATCGTTTTCTGATCATATTTGCTGCATCGCATGTATAACAATCACGAAAGAACAAACCGCAAGTAAACACAACTTCGGCAACCGCATGCCGGAAGCATGCCTACCCCCGCCGCCCGGACCGGCCGGTATAAAATAAAGAGCCTTGAAAAACACCACATTTTTCAAAGCTCTCAAACAGCTTTATCAGACCATTGCCCGACAACTATTTTTCGAGATCAGACTATCCGGTGCGAAGAGACAAGAAGGTTGTTATTTCCCTTCAAATTTTTCGTATTTCTTGCGGAATCGTTCAATCCGGCCGGCCGTATCCACCAATTTCTGTTTGCCTGTGAAAAAAGGGTGGCATTTTGAACATATTTCTACCCGGATATCGGATTTGGTGGATCCCACTTCGATAACGTTTCCGCAGGCGCATTTAACGGTTGTATCCGCATAAGTCGGATGAATGTCGCTTTTCATTTTCCTGTTAACTCCTATTATTATGCATTCATTGATTCCATAAATTTCTTATTGTTTTTGGTCCCGCTCATTTTTTCGAGAATAAATTCCAGGGTATCCACCGGGTTGAGTGAAGACAACAGTTTCCTTAAAATCCAAACCCGATTGAGAGTTTCAGCATCCAGCAGCAGCTCTTCCTTGCGGGTGCCGGATTTATTAATATCAATCGCCGGAAACATCCTTTTGTCCGACAGCCTGCGGTCCAGCTGGATTTCCATATTGCCGGTCCCCTTGAATTCTTCAAAAATCACTTCGTCCATGCGGCTGCCCGTGTCGATCAGGGCGGTGGCGATAATGGTCAGGCTGCCGCCTTCTTCAATATTCCGGGCTGCTCCGAAAAAACGCTTGGGGCGCTGCAGGGCATTGGAGTCAACGCCGCCGGAAAGAATTTTTCCGCTGGGTGGTACCACGGAATTATAGGCCCTGGCAAGTCTGGTGATGCTGTCCAGCAAAATCACAACGTCTTTTTTATGTTCCACCAGACGTTTGGCTTTCTCAATCACCATTTCAGCAACCTGAACATGCCGCTCGGCCGGCTCATCAAAGGTGGAACTGATCACTTCGGCCTTGACGGATCTTTCCATGTCCGTAACCTCTTCCGGCCGTTCATCGATAAGGAGGACAAACATCATAACGTCTTTGTGGTTGGCGACGATGCTGTTGGCAATCGCCTGCAGCAGCATGGTTTTGCCGGAACGGGGCGGAGAAACGATCAGGCCGCGCTGCCCGAAACCGATAGGCGTCATCAAATCCATGATCCGGGTGGAATAATTTTCAGAATCGGTTTCCAGATTGATTTTTTTTTGCGGATACAGCGGGGTAAGGTTGTCAAACAGAATTTTTTCCCGGGCAACTTCCGGATCTTCATAATTAATGGCCTCAACCTTGAGCAGTGCAAAATACCGTTCCGATTCCTTGGGCTGGCGTATTTGCCCTGACACCGTGTCGCCGGTTCGCAGATTAAACCGCCGTATCTGCGACGGCGACACGTAGATGTCGTCCGGCCCGGGCAGATAATTGTAATTGGGCGCTCGTAAAAAGCCGAAACCATCCGGCAGGATCTCCAAGGTGCCTTCGCCGTATATCAGCCCGTCCTGTTCGATCTGTGCCTGCAGCAACGCAAAAATCAGTTCCTGCTTTTTCATCCCAGCAGCCCCCTGGATATTCAGTTTTTTGGCCATCTGGTTCAACTTGCTGATTTTATGTTCTTTTAATTCAACAATATTCATTCACCCATTCCTCATTTTCAATTATTAATATCCCTGTTTCACTTTCAACAAAATCCGCCAATTTCAGAACAAAAAGGAGCCCTGGGCACCCGATTTAGATCAGCGCGGCAAGGTGCTGCGCGCAAGCTTGTCAAAATACGTTAGCAGGTATCACCTATTTTATTTGATGCGATTGCTTTCAATCATACGGTGATTAATAGACTGGACCCCTGCTGATGATATTTGGAGAATTTGAATGCGCTATGAATTTATTTGGTTTAAGAATGCTTTAGGTATTCATTACATCTTGGCGGGCGCCTTCAACGTGCCAAAATTACAACAGGAAAATTTTGCTGTCAAGCGCTTTCATCGTTTTTTTGATATTTTTGGTAAAACATTTTAAAAAATTGATCGACCGCCGCGGCCAATTGTGCGCGGGAACCATCATTTTTAATAATGTAATCGGAATGTTGTGTTTTTTCATGGTCCGGCTTCTGGATTTGCAGCAGGGCTTGGGCCTCCTGCCGGGAAACGTTGTCCCGGGACATTAAACGCTCAATCCTGATTTCATCTTCGGCGCTGACCATTACGATCACATCAAAATAATCGTTCCAGCCCGCTTCAAACAGAAGTGGCACTTCCACAAAAAAAATCTTGCGCCCGGCCTTAACGCCACTTTCAATCTCCATTTCCATCCGTTCGATAATTTTCGGATGGATGATATTTTCCAGACTCCGGCGCGCTTCACCATCACGGGTGATGGTCCGGCGCAGCGCCGAACGGTTGAGGCTCCCATCCTCCTGCACGATTTTTGGACCAAACCGATTCACGATTTCTGTAAAGCCGTGCGAACCCGGCGCCACCACCTCCCGGGCCAAGACATCGGTATTGATCACACTCAATCCCAGCGCTTTCAATGCATTGCAGACTGCAGTCTTGCCGGAACCGGCACTGCCGGTCACGGCGACCTTCAGGGGGGCGGATCTATATTTAAGAGTCATATTCGGATTCTTTATTTCTTCAGGGACATGCTGTTGACGGCTCCGGCTGCATACACTGCCGCCATACACCTTTTCAACCGGTTTTCCAAGCTTTAACTAACGTCTTCATAAAAAATATGGTATGCTCCTGTCCATCAAACATACCTCCTATGATCAAGCTGAATACAGACATAATTCCCGCCGGTGTTGATGCCTACATCGTCGGCGGCACCGTTCGGGATATCCTGCTGGGCCGAACGCCCACGGATTACGACATCGCAGTCCCGGGAAACCCATTGAAATTTGCCGCCCGGATCGCCGCGAAAACCGGCGGGCATCCGGTTGCCATCGGAAAAGCGGGCCGGCAGACCCTCCGGGTGGTTTCACCACCCCATGTTGTCGACGTCGCGCCCCTAAACGGGCCGACTATCGAAAGCGATCTCCATCAAAGAGACTTCACCATCGACGCCATGGCATGGCATTTGTCATCCGGTGAAATCATCGACCCCCTCAACGGCCGGACCGATCTTTCCCTTAAGCAGGTTCGCATGGTCTCCGGAAGTGTTTTCAGCAAAGACCCCATCCGGCTGCTGCGGGCTTTCCGGATTGCCGCCCTGCTGGGGTTTGGCATTGAAGCCCGCACGGCTGCGGCGGTCCGGGAAGGAGCCGCCCTCATCCAGCAATCGGCCGGAGAGCGCATCCGGGCTGAACTTTTTACGCTCTTTGAAGTTCCGCAGTCCTATCCGTACATGGCCCGGATGGCGGAAGCCGGACTCTTGTCGGCAGTTTTCCCGGAGATAGCCGCGTTAAGAGGGTGTCGTCAGAGCCGGCATCACACCCATGATGTTTTTGACCACACCCTTCTGGCCTATCAACACATGGAGAACCTCATCAGTGAATTCCGAAGACCGCCGCCGGGATCAGAAGCTGGAGCGGATGCGTTCATAACAACCCAATCCGCCGGAATGCTCAAATGCGCGGTCTTGCTGCATGATATCGGCAAACCGCCGGCCATGACCGTCGCAGTTGACGGCAGCGTCCACTTTTACGGTCATGCCAAAATAAGCGCGGACATGGCGGACGCCGCCGGTTCACGCCTGAAATTTTCGCGGCAGCAGAAACGGTTTCTCGATTTCATGATCCGCAACCACCTGCGGCCGCTGTCGCTGTTCATGACCCGCCGGAACAAGACATTGTCCTCGAAAAGCCTGGCACGTTTTTTCTTAAAGTGCGGTGATAATGCCCCGTTTCTGCTGCTGCACGCACTGGCGGACATGCAAGCGAAAAAGAACGCGCCCGACAACGCCGGCTTTGAGGCATTTATAAGGGACCTGCTGCAGCGTTATTTCGCCGACTTTAAACCCGTTCAGGCCGAACCACCCCTGATCACCGGCGCCGACCTCATCACGGAATTCAACCTGCCACCTTCCCCCCGGTTTAAAAAAATCCTTGCTGCCGTCCAAGAAGCCCGCTTGTCGCAAAAGTTCACCACTCGTAGAGAAGCCTTACAGCTGGTAGAAGATATCCTGGCCCGGGATAACCATTTCAAACCTTGACAATGTCTTTGCATCTCTATAGGAAAAGCAAAACACGATTGCCTATCAGCGGGCTCAAAACCGCACACCCAATAGAAAGGAGAACTTTACATGAACATTTTATTTTTCGGGCCGAACGGCAGTGGCAAGGGAACCCAGGGGGCAATCCTTAAGGACAAGTACAGTACCCCCCACATCGAATCCGGGGCGATTTTCCGGGAGAACATCTCCAAGGGGACCGAACTGGGTAAAAAAGCCAAAGCGTTTATCGACCGCGGCGACCTGGTGCCGGATGAAATTACCATACCGATGATACTGGACCGCTTGAAACAGGCCGACTGCAAAAACGGCTGGCTCCTCGACGGGTTCCCCCGCAATAAAAACCAGGCCGTCAAACTGGATGAATCCCTGAAAGCGGCCGGTATGGCGCTGGACATTGTCGTGGAGATCATCCTTGACCGGGAAATCGCAAAGAAACGGATCATGGGACGGCGACTGTGCGTCAACGACAACAATCACCCCAACAACATCTATATCGACGCGATCAAACCCAACGGAAACAGTTGCCGCGTCTGCGGCGGCGACCTTAAAACCCGCTCGGACGATCAGGACGAGGAAGCCATCAACAAGCGTCATGATATTTACTATGACCTCCGGGTCGGCACCCTGGCCTCGGCCTACTATTTCAGGGATCTTGCCGCCGCCGGCGAAAATATCAGGTACATCACCCTTAAGGGCGAGCCCGGTGTCAAAGAAGTTACGGCCGAGCTTCTGGCAAAATTGAAATAACGCCGGAAAAATTAAATAAAAAATCTTGCTTTTATTATTTAATACGGTTATATAATGCCGCTCTAAATAAGCTATCAAAATAACCATCATAAAAGATTGTAAAATATTTCAGACAGTTTTGCATTCGATGGAATGAAAGGGGCGAGACAATTTGAAGGCTATCGAGGTTAAGGTTTTTGACAACGACCTTGAGAAGGCCATGCGCATTCTGAAAAAAAAGATTCAAAATGACGGCCTTTTTAAACGGTTGAAGATCAAAAAGAGCTATGAAAAGCCAAGCGAGTACAAACGCCGCAAGGAACGTGAAGCCTTGAGACGTAAGCGGATCGCAGCTTCCCGCAACAGATACCGATAGGAAGCAGCAGCCAGTTTTTACCCGGCAGGACCCAGGTTCTGCCGGGTTTTTTTTGAGTATGTCAACACCAAGCGACCACATCGCCCGGGCCTTGGAGCGTATGTTCAATCTCCGGCGCTTCGGAATCAAGCTGGGTCTCGAGACGATCCAGTCCCTGCTGGCCGCCCTGCAGAACCCCCAGGACAATTTCAGCTGCATTCACATTGCCGGCACCAACGGCAAAGGGTCGATTGCAGCGACCCTGGCAGCCATTCTGCAGGCCGCCGGATACACTGTCGGACTTTACACATCCCCTCATCTGGTCCGTTTTAACGAAAGAATCTGCATCAATCAGGAGCCCATCTCCGATGCCGACGTTCTAACGGCGTATGAAGCAGTCAACCTGGATCGGCACGCCCGGCGCAAACCCACCTTTTTTGAATACACCACCGCCATGGCATTGTATGAATTCAGCCGCAAAAAAGTCGACTGGGCCGTTATCGAGACCGGTATGGGCGGACGTCTGGATGCCACCAACATCATCCATCCCGCGATTACGATCATATCGAACGTGTCGCTGGAACACCGCCAGCATCTCGGCAACACCATCGCCCGGATCGCCCGTGAAAAAGGGGGCATTATCAAAGCGCAAACCCCGGTGATTACCGGTGTAAAACAGCCGAGTGCCGTAAAAATAATTTCAGAAATCGCTGCGGACCGATCCGCGCCGCTCTATCTGCACGGGAAAGCGTTCCGGACCGTTCGCAAGCGCAACGGAACCTTTAACTACTTCGGAATCGAAAACAGCTGGAAAAATCTGGAAACCGCTCTGGCCGGGCGTTTTCAGGTGGATAACGCCGCCCTGGTTCTTGCGGCCTGTGAAATCCTGAACAACCGCAACATCGCAACGATTCCGCTTGAAAGCGTCCGGACTGGTTTGGCCCGGACGAAATGGCCGGGCCGGCTGGAAATCGTCACCACCGCTCCCCTGGTTATCCTGGACGGCGCCCACAACCAGGCTGCCGCCAAAAATCTTGCAGCCTATCTGCATGACATTATGAAAGGCCGGCGGGTGACCCTGGTAACAGGCATTCTGGACGACAAACCTTACCGGACCATGTTGAAGACCCTGCTGCCGCACTGCAGTCGGGTCGTCATCACCCGTCCCCGGATCGACCGGGGTCTTGCGCCTGAAAAGCTCTACGCCGTCGCCAAAGAGATTATTTCGGATGTTTCTATTTCACCGGATGTGGACGCGGCCGTTACCGCTGCGATCGAAAGCGCGTCCCCTCATGAAGCCGTCTGCATTGCCGGATCGCTCTACGTGGTCGGCGAGGCCAAGGAAACCTTTGCCAGAAAGAAACATCTGACGGTGAATAAAATTTAAAACATTCGGACTTGACTTCGCCGGCCTGATCAACTATTTACTTTTCACCGTGCGCCCGTGGCCCAGTGGATAGGGCGTCAGCCTCCGGAGCTGAAGATCGCTGGTTCGAGTCCAGCCGGGCGTACCAGAACCTATCTTTTCAATCAATTGCATCGGTAAAACCATCTTGTGCAAAGTTAATACCATTTTCTGGGGTTGGTATGTGGTCTTCGGCACATTTATGATCATGGTGATCAGCTACGGCGTCCGATACTCCTTCGGCGTATTCGTCAAGCCCATGTTTGCCGAGTACAACTGGTCCATGACGATCATCCAGTTCGGCGCATCCATTAATCTTCTCGTGTATGCTCTTTCAGGTATTCTGGCCGGCCGCCTGCTGGACCGCTTCGCACCCCGCGGGATTATGATCGCCGGAATTCTGCTCAGCTCCGCCGGATTGTTCCTGGCCAGCCATGTCACGACCCCGCTGGGGTTATATATTTCCTACGGCGTCCTGGTGGGAGCCGGCACGGCCGGATGCGGCATGGTGGTCAACAGTGTTACGGTCGCAAAATGGTTTAATCGAAACAGAGGGCTGGCCATCGGCATATCTTCAATGGGTATCGGCATCGGAACCATGCTGATGGCCCCGCTGGCCGGCTATATCGTCAAGCATTTCGGCTGGCGCAGCGGGTTTCTGTCCATCGGCGTACTGATGCTGGTTGTCGGCGTCTTAACAACCTGTATCTTCATGGGAAAAAGTGGACCCGCGCAGGTGGGTCTGCTGCCGGATGGAGACAAACCGGTCGCAAGGGACAACCCTGCATCGGTCTCAGGATCAGTCGCAGTAAAAACCTCGCTCAAACCGGTCCTCAGATCCTCCCAGTTCTGGATTCTGGTTTGCTGCAACGTTCTGGCTGTAATGACCATAATGATGACCTTTACCTGTCAGATTGCCTATGCCATCAACAGAGGAATCAATGATCTGGAAGCGGCGGCGGCCCTGGGCCTCATCGGCGTCACCGGAAGCCTTGGAAAGCTATTCTTCGGCTGGTTTTGCGATCATGTGAGGGATGCCAAGTATTCGGCATCGACCGGTTTCACGATCATGGCTATCGGCATGATTTTCCTTTACCGGGCTGAAACCGCAGCGATGCTGTATGTTTTTGCCCTCATCTACGGGTTCGGATACGGTTCGACGGCGCCGGTAATGCCCTATATGATATCGGATCGATTCGACCGGCAGGTGTTCGGATCGGCCTACGGACTGCTGCTGTTTTTTGCGACCGGGATCGGCGGCAGCATCGGACCCCTCCTCGGCGGCTACATCTTTGATAAAACGGGATCATATGGAGCCGGCTGGTTGATCTGCATCGCCTTGCTGCTGATTGTGGCAGCCCTTATTCTCGTATTAAAGCCAAAAATCCAAAAAATTGACCCTGAAGGATGATTTATTAAAATTATGCCCAACTTGCATTTTTATCGGCATATGATTATTATCTTGGCATGAAAGAAGAAAACGAAAAAATACCCGACCCCAAAAAGATTGAAAAAGAGATCAGTGAATTTCTGACAAAGAAATTCGGTGATAGCGTTAAGATTATCTCGCCGCTGGTGTTGCCTCAGGAAGAAACAGCTGAGAAGGATCGCCGTCATTCGCACACCGGCAAAGGGATCAATTTTAATATGAAACCCGAAGAACTGGTTGCATACCTGGACCAGTATATCGTCAAGCAGGAAAACGCCAAGGCGATCCTGGCCACAAAGATCTGCACCCATTTTAACCGCATCAAGCACGCCCGGACCACCGACGGCAACATCAGCGAGATGGTCGGCAGCATCAAAAACAATGTCCTGATGATCGGGCCCACCGGAGTCGGCAAAACTTACATGATCAAACTGATCGCCTCCAAGATCGGCGTCCCTTTTGTCAAGGGCGATGCCACCAAGTTCAGCGAAACCGGCTATGTCGGCGGCGACGTGGAAGATCTGGTACGCGACCTGGTGCGGGAGGCGGACGGCGACATTGAACTGGCACAGTACGGCATCATCTATATTGACGAAATCGACAAGATCGCATCGAGCCGCAACATGATCGGGGCCGATGTTTCTCGGACCGGTGTTCAGCGGGCGCTTCTCAAACCGCTGGAAGAAACCGAAGTTGACTTAAAAGTGCCCCACGACCCGATTTCGATGATGCAGGAAATCGAAAGGTTCCGCAAAACCGGGGAACGGGACAAGCGCACCGTCAATACCAAAAATATTCTTTTTATCGTAAGCGGCGCCTTTACGGAGCTGATACCGATCATCAGCAAACGCATCTCCGACCAGGGCATCGGCTTCGGGGCCCACATTTCAAAACCCCAGGAACAGATCGACATTCTCAAGCATGTCCGTTCGGAGGATCTGATCAATTTCGGTTTCGAATCCGAGTTTGTGGGGCGTCTGCCGGTCAGGTCCGTATTTGAAAAACTGGCTCAGACAGATCTTTTTGAAATCCTGAAAAATCCCAACAATCCGATCATTCTGGGTAAAAAGCTCGACTTCAGCGCCTACGGTATCGACATTAAATTTGAGGACGAGGCCCTTCGCATTTTAGCCGAACATGCTTTTGAAGAGAACACCGGCGCCAGGGGGCTGATCAGCGCCGTTGAAAAAGCCCTGCTGGTGTTTGAAAAGAAGCTGCCTTCCACCGATATCAAAAAATTTGCGGTAACCGCAGCCGTTATTCAAAATGCCCGGAATTCCCTTAAAGACATCCTGGCAACGCCGCAAGAAAAAAAATGGGATGAAGCATTCGAACGGTTGGCGCGGACGGAAAAGGAATTTGTCAAAGACTACGTTCGCCGGAACCAGCGCAATCTTGCGGAAAAATACAACCTGACGTTGACCCCGTCCCGGATCGACATCCTGGCGACGTTCTACTGCCGGCATGTAATGGATATCAATCATGCCATCCAGAAAATAAAAAATTTTTATGACGAGATAAAAAAACTGGAATTATCCTTTTTCAAGAGCCATGACATCAATATTGTGCTTGAAGACGATGCCATCGATTACATCATCGAACAGGTTGTCAAGTCGGCATCTTCGATCGAATCATTCTATGACCGGATGTCCGGCGATCTAAAACTCGGCTTGAAACTGATTCAGGAAAAAACCAATAAAAACCGATTTTTTATCAGCCGACAGGCACTGATGGACCCGGAAACATTTTTAAACGCTCTGGTTAAAAATGAGCTGAGCCGGTTAAAGGAGTAAATAATGCTTTTTCCCGACTATCGCCCCCGACGACTGCGCCAAAATGAGGCATTCCGGCGCATGATCCGCGAAACCACCCTTTGCGTTGACGATCTGATTCTGCCCCTTTTCGCCATTGGCGGCAAAGGGGTCAAAAATCCGATTCCCGCGATGCCCGGCCAATATCAGTTGTCGCTGGACAACCTGGTGAAGATCGCCCGAGAGGCCCTCGAACACCATATTCCGGCGGTGATGCTGTTCGGTATACCTGAAAAAAAAGATCCCCTGGGAACGGGCGCCTACGCCAGGGACGGCATCGTTCAGAAAGCGGTCAGGGAGCTGAAAAACAAAGTGCCCGACCTGTCGGTCATCACCGATGTCTGCCTGTGCCAGTACACCGATCACGGCCACTGCGGCGTGGTGGAAGGCAACGTCGTCGACAATGACGCTTCTCTGGACCTGATCGCCCGCACCGCCCTTTCGCATGTCAAGGCCGGCGCCGATATGGTGGCGCCCTCCGACATGATGGACGGCCGCGTAGCTGAAATTCGCGCGATTCTGGACGACAATAACTACAGCGCAATCCCCATCATGTCCTATGCCGTCAAGTACTGCTCGGCCTATTACGGACCGTTTCGCGAGGCTGCAAATTCGTCGCCGAAGTTCGGCGACCGCCGGACATACCAGATGGATCCGGCCAACTCCCTCGAATCCATCCGTGAAGCGACCATGGATGTCGAAGAAGGCGCCGACATCATCATGGTCAAACCCGCCCTCCCCTATCTGGATATCATCTATCGCATTCGCGAAGAAATCGACCTGCCCATAGCAGCATACAACGTCAGCGGCGAATACGCCATGATCAAGGCCGCCGACAAAATGGGCTGGCTGGACGGCAGCAAGGTCATGCTGGAAACATTGACCGCTATCAAACGCGCCGGGGCGGATGTTATCATGACCTATTTTGCACTGGAGGCCGCCCGGATTTTACGATCCTGATTTTTAAAAGAACACGCTCTTGAGACGGCCGCATTTTCACTTAACGTACGGTTTTCAGCTACAAATACAGCCCCCCTGATATTATTTTATTGACTCTTGCCTATCCAACCGGTTAAATAATCAACATGATTTTATAACTGACGACCAATTGAGAGGTTTTACCATGAAGATCAAGGATCTCATGATACCTGATCCGATTACCCTGACGGATAAGGCCTCGATTCAGGAAGCCATCGAATTGATGAAAGTCAATTCCATCCGCCACCTGCCGGTGGTATCCCGGGCCAATAAACTAAAGGGGTTTGTAACCCTGGCCGATTTAAAACAGGGACTCATCCCTTCCATGCTGGGCGATCTGACGATTGCGGACCTGATGATCCAAAAGCCCGTCACCGTCTCGCCGGAAGATGATATCGAAATTGCGGCCCAGCTCATCTATAAGTATAAAATCGGGGGAATGCCGGTCATCAAGGACGATGAACCGGTGGGCATTATTACCGAAACCGACATCCTGCGGGCATTTATCGACATGATGGGCATTCTCAATGCCAGTTCCCGCATCGATGTTGAAGTTGAAGACAAACCCGGATCGTTCAAAAAGGCTTCCCAGATCATCCAGGACAGCGGCGGGGACATTATCAATGTCGGAATGACGATCCGCCAAAAAGGAAAAAGAACTTATTTTTTCCGTTTGTTTTCCTGTAAAACCGGCGTTATCAAAAAAACACTCGAGGCGGAAGGATTCAGTGTTCCTGATGCCATGGACTAAATGCACCCTTTCCCTTTCGAACGTAACGCTTGACAATACGATTGCGAAGCAGGGACATCCAAATCTTTTAAGATTTTAAGGCCTTCGGGAAAAGGTCTTTTTTTTATTTTTACCCAAAACAGATGATTTGCCGGAAGTGAAGATCCCTGCGGTCCCGCCGCGGCAGGGACATTCCCGCTGAAGCGGGGATTCAACCGTAAGGGATTTTATTTGCAGTCGGATTTGCCCGTATTTTTCGTCCCGCCCGACGCGGGACGAAAAATGTCCACGCTGATGTCATCCAATTTGCCGGGAGAGGGGTATGCTCAGTTATCTATTTAAAAAACAATCTCAGGTGGAAAAACTGATCTACGACTACCTGGATACGCTTAAGCTGGCCCAGAAAAGCTTTTTAAATGCACTGGAGGCCTGTTTTCTCAACGGTGTTTTCTGCGAAAACTTTGAATACCTGATCATCCAGACCCATAAATTTGAATCCAAGGCCGATGACATTCGGGAAGAGGTGAAAGCCCTGATGTACGAAAAAGCGCTGATTCCAGAGTCGCGCGGCGACATCCTGCTGCTGCTGGACAGCATCGACCTCATTCCGCACCTCTTCGAACAAATTCTTTATTCAATCCAGACGCAGAAGCTCACCCTCCCTGATTTCATCGTGACCGACACCCGGGAGCTGACCAAAATCAGCCTGGAATGCTGCGATCTGGTGGTCAGAGAGGTGACCGCTCTTTTCAAAAAAAATGAGCGGATTCGCGACCTCCTGACGCAAATCGACAGCCATGAAAGCCACTGCGACCATATCGAACGGCGGATTGTAACCAAAATTTTCGACAGTCCCATCGATCCATTTCAAAAGCTGCAACTCAAGGAACTGGTGTGCCTGATCGGCGAAATATCCGATCAGGCCGACCGGGTGTCCAAGCGCATCAACATTTTCAACATCAAGCGGCGGGTCTGATGTTCTCACTTCTGGGCGGTATTTTTTTAGGATGGTCGTTGGGCGCCAATGATGCAGCCAATGTTTTTGGTACGGCCGTCACATCAAAAATGCTTAAATTCTGGACGGCCGCAATTCTGGCCTCTGTTTTCGTCATTATCGGAGCGCTGGTATCCGGCCAGGCCGGCATCGATACGCTCAAGGGTTTGACCAGCTTTAACATTGAGCAGGCCGTAATCTCTTCAGTTGGAGCTGCCTTAACGGTGGCTATTATGACATCTATTGGTCTGCCGGTTTCTTCAAATCAGGCGATGGTCGGTGCCATCATTGGAATTGGATTGTTAAATAACGAGATGAATTTCAGCGGCGTGGGCAAGGTATTTTCTTGCTGGGTTGGAACACCAATAGGCGCTACGATAATTGCTGTTATACTCTATAGCGGATTGGCAAGGATTTATAATAAATTCGACCTAAATCTCTTTGTGTCCGATGTCGTTATTCGTCTATGTCTGATTGCGGCAGGCATATACGGTTCATACGCGCTGGGAGCGAATAGTTCGGCTTCTGTTACCGCTGTTTTCGTCGGTGCTGGTCTCATTAATATATCTTCTGCAACTTTAATCGGCGGTGTCAGCATTGCCTTAGGCATTTTGACCTTCAGCCGACCGGTAATGGAAACGGTGGGGAAAAAATTGGTCAGGTTGGATCCTTTTTCAGCCCTGATCGTCTCTCTATCTATGGCTATTACCGTCCATTTCTATACGTTTGTTGGCGTTCCGGTTTCAACATCTCAAGCGGTTGTCGGGTCTGTACTAGGCATCGGCATCGTCAAGGGAGCCAACACCATCAGCCGGCAAACCCTCACCAACATCCTGATCGGGTGGTTGCTGACGCCGGTTCTGGCCTGCCTCTGTGCGCTGGTCATCTTTTTCCTGGTTCACTTATACTATATACCCCCCAACTATGCCTGATATTCCGGAATTCGGTTATTATTCTTTATTTCCATACCATGTCGCTTTTTTTAGGCAGTTTCAGGGTCAACCTCAATGGCGTTCAACACCAGGGTAATCGGCCTTTCCTCAACGCTTTTACCGGTAAAACGGATCGGTCCGGGCCGACGGTAATCGTCGTCGCCGGGAACGGCCGCCAGCCATTTCTCCCGGAGCGACTGGACGATCCTGAAAGAAGCCGAAGCAACATCCACCAGGCTTTTTTCCAGTACCAGTTCCAGCCTTCCTTTGCGTTCTTCGAGATGCATCAACGGCGCAATCGGTATCCCGATGGGCTCCCATTTACTGAATTCTTTTTCCAGATTTTTAATCGCCGCCATCTGCCCGGTTACCCCATTGGCGATCAGGCTGAAAACCGTTAATCCCAGGTTGTATGTATAGATGCAGTCAAACCGGGTCGGGTCGCTCCCCCTGCCGTCATAGCCAAAAAAATGGGTTTGGGTTTTTAATTTGGGAATGGATTTGTTGAATATTTTCTGAACAGGGGCCGGAATATTTTGATCTTCGGTGAGAATGCCGGCCTTGACCAGTTCCTGTTTCAGAGTCTTGACCGAGATGATGACCGGTTTAATGATCAGAAACTCCCCATTCGGGTAATTTTTAAATAAACAGCGGCCGAAGCGTTCCGGGTCCAGCCCCTCCTTTTTCAGAGTTTTTGCAAAGTAAGCGCGGTCAATTCCGATTTTATAACTCCCCTCTTCGTAAAGGATGTCCAGATAATCCTTGACCAGTCCCATGAGGACCTTGTCCGTCTCGACTTGTGAAAATTGAAAATTGCCGTGACTGTCCCGTTCCATCAGCAGACCTTCCTGAAAAAAAGCGGGGATATCATTAAAAAGTTCATCATCGCGGGTGTTCCAGGTCGTAAAGGCAGCGTCTTCACGGGAACGCCGGGCCAGCCGTCGCAGGTATTCCAGTTTGTCTTCCAGCAGCGGAAAATCCGAATGAAAATCGGTGTCGTGCGTCTGGTTGTATTCGGCGATGATCGTATTTAATTTAATGATAAAGACCTGAATTTCATTGATGAATTCCAGAACGCCTTCGGGTATGACAATCACGCCGTAATTTTTGCCCACCGCGGCCCGCCGGACAATCCCGTTGCAGATGACCCGTGAAAGATGCCGCAGGGTTATGCCGTAGGAATTGTAATCCGTGCTCCCTTTCTTTTGAGCTTTTTCCAGCCGCCGGGTATCGATGTAGTCGGCCAGATCTTCGCCGATCAGGGTCAGGTTGGGATGCGCCTGCAGGGCGACTTCCAGAGCCAGATGACTGGCGACCCGCCCCATGACCTTGCAGATATGCCAGTATTTGACATCGGAGCTGCTGTCCGTACAGAGGTTGCTGACCGACAGGGCGAACGCCCTGGCAGCCGTATGAAATCCGAACGATACGGCGCACAAGACCCGCCCGTCGGCATCTCTGACCTGAATGTCCCCGTCAATGGTTTTGGGGACGCCAATGACCTGGACCCCCATGCCGATCATCTCCTCGGCCAAAAAGGCGGCATTGGTGTTGGAATCGTCACCCCCCACGATCACCAGGGCATCAAGCTTGAGCTGCTTGCAGGTCTCTTTGGAAAGAGCCATCTTCTGTTTGGAGTCTATTTTTGTCCGGCCGGTTTTTATCATGGTAAATCCGCCCAGATTCCGATATTTATCCACCAGTTCGTCATTCAGCTCGATGGACTCATTTTCAATAATTCCGTCCGGTCCCACCAGAAATCCATAAACGCAAGTTGCCGGATTGACTTTTTTGGCGGCGTCGTAAATGCCGGCAATCACATTATGTCCGCCGGGCGCCGGTCCGCCCGAAAAAACGATACCGATGTTGCGCGGCCGGGAATAAGTGGACGTAAAGGCTTCATCCGGCGACTTTACCGGCACAACCGCTTGAACCTGATTCCGGATGATATGCGGCAATTTTTTTCGGGCCTCATGATCGATCACAAAACGATAACCGTCGTCATCCTCCAAGGCGGTATAGGGATTTTTAAACACCTCGCAGATCGGTGGCTGATAGGACCTGCGATCCAACAACTCGGGGTTGACGCTATCGGTTGCCCTAAGAACTTTTTCATTGGTTAAAAGCTTTTCCACACTGACGGTTTTTCTGTTGGCCATCAATTCCCTCCCTTGAAAATGATGAAGCGACGAACTTGAAGAAAATAATGGAAATGCTATAATTCGTTCCGGTTTTTTACATGTTGAAAGATACTAACTGGGAGACCGCGCCAGTGTCAAGATTAATTAACCGAAATGATTACGCTTTTCTCATGAAACTACCATATATTGTAGTATGGTTTTCTAAAACACACCGCAAATTGTGTTTTTCACTTTACATTTGGATTGATTTTTGCTATCGGGTTAAAGTCAGTTGAAATATTTTTTATTCAGACGGAACTGTCGGCAACGTCTATCCGGACCCTCGGTGATGGACAGGAGGCCATAAGATATGAAGCTTAAAAAACTGGAAATCAATGGATTCAAATCTTTTGTCGATAAAGCCTGTATCGAATTTCCGGCCGGCATTTCGGCTATCGTCGGCCCCAACGGCTGCGGCAAAAGCAATATCGTCGATGCCATCCGCTGGGTAATGGGCGAACAGAGCGTCAAGCAGCTCCGCGGCAAAGCCATGGAAGATATCATTTTTGCGGGAACAAACGGCAAACCGCCTCTGAACATGGCGGAAGTTTCTTTAACCCTGCTCAATGACAACGGCTCGGCGCCCGAAGAATTAAAGGATTTTACTGAAATCATGCTCACCAGGCGCCTGTACCGCTCCGGTGAGAGTGCCTACTATATCAACAAACAGGCTTGCCGGCTCAAAGATATCCACAATGTCTTTATGGGCAGCGGACTCGGTCCCAAATCGTATGCCGTGATTCAGCAGGGGAACATCGGCGCCATAACGGATGCGGGTCCGGAGGAAAGGCGTTATTTCATCGAAGAAGCCGCCGGCGTAACCCGTTTTATCAGCAGAAAAAATGAAGCGCTTCGTAAAGTCGATTCCACCAATCAAAACCTTCTGCGGGTTTCCGATATCATTACGGAAGTCAGGCGCCAGATGGGGAGCCTCAAACGCCAGGCTAAAAAAGCCGAGCTGTATAAAAAATTTCAGGACCGCATCAAGCGTCTCGATGTTGTTCTGGCCCATCACGCCATCAATATGTTCAACGAACAGATTGCAGCTACCGACGCCCTTTTGAAAAGCCTGAAGGATAAGGACATCGAAAACCTCACGCAGCTCAAAAAACTGGATGCGGCCATTGAAGATATTAAACAGCAACGCTGGCAGAAAAACCAGGAAATATCGGAGCAGAAATCGCAAAGATTCGAGACCCAGCGCGGTATTGATAGGAGGGAAAATGATCTGGCCTATCTCAAAAAAGACATTGAGCGCCTGGACCGGGAATCGGCAGAATTGGAAATCGTTCGACGCGAACTCACTGAAAAGAATCAATCCATCCTTTCTGAAATCGGTCAGGTACAGATTCAGAACAGCGAACTGAAAACCCGGATGCAATCCGTAAAAACGACCCTTAACCAGGAAATGCTGTCCACCCAGAGTCTGAGAGAAGAACTGGCCGGTTTTAATCGGCAGCTTGAAGACAGCAAGGCCGAACTGATGGATCGGACTTCCCGCGAGGCCCAGTATAAAAACTTTTTTCAGAATGCCCAGACCAACAAGGAAAACCTCACGAGACGTCTGAAAAGGATTGATGAAGAAGAGTCGGTTGCCGCTCACAAGGTAACGAATCTTGAAGAACATGAAACCCAGGCCGGTGCGGAACTGAAAACGGTGAAGGCGACTATTGTCGACTTGAACCGGCGCCTGGAAGAAACCCGCGCTCGGCTTGAAGCCAAGAGCAAAGCGCTCGGACAGCAGGTCAAGACGGTTCAGACTATTGATATTGAACGCAACAAGCTCCGCTCCAGATTCAGCTCTTTACGGAAAATGGAGGAAAATTTCGAATGGTATAAAGAAGGGGTCCGGGTTATCATGAAAAATGCCCGGATGGCTGAAGATTCTTCCGACGCCGTTCAGTCGGCGACGCCGCCTAAACTCAAGGGGGTTGTCGGCCTGGTAACCGATATCGTCGAACCGGAACCGTCGTTTGAATCTTCGGTGGAAGCCGCCCTGGGAGAAGCCCTGCAATACATCCTTGTGGAAGACCAGGGAGCCGGAACCGGCGCCATCGATTTCCTCCAGACTCGCAGCACCGGCCGCAGCGGCTTTATTCCGTTAGCGGCCGTCAAACCGGTTGAATATGGTCTTTTGAAAAAACCGGACGCATCCAGGCGTCTGCTCAATCATGTTTCCATTAAACCGGGTTTCGAGCCTGTCGCCGAGGCGCTGTTGGGTCATGTCATCGTCGCTGACGACATCACCGCGGCGCTGGATATATTCAACCGCAACGGCGCCCTGCAGTCGGTGGTAACGAAAAACGGCGACATGATCACTCCCCAGGGAATCATGATCGGCGGCAACAAGGAGAACTTATCCGGAATCCTCACCAAGAAGCACGAGCTGAAGGAACTCGAACAACACATCCTCAGTCTGGACAACCAACTGGAATCCGCCCGCCAGGAACAGAAACAACTCGAAAGCGCGGTTTTATCCCTTGAAACCACCCTGCATAATTTTACCGAACAGAAAAATACAGCGGTCCAAAATGAGATCGAGGCTGAAAAAGCACTTTATAAAGTCAGCGAAGAATTGAAACACGCCCGACGCCACCTGGAAATCGTTCGCTTGGAGCAGGAACAACTCATGGGCGAAGAGAGTGATATTGAAGAAGAGATGGCCGGATACAACCAGGCCTTGGCTGAAATGGAATCCGAAGTCGCCGGCGCCCAAAAGAAGGTGGCCGATTTAAACGATCACATCAGCGCCGTGTCAAATCAATTAGCGGATTTTGACCGGCGGATCGTCGATCTCAAGCTGCAGCAGACGGCCTTGGATGCCAAGCTGGAAAACAGCACCAGCACGATGACGCGCCTGCAGGAGTTTCAGGCGGAGGGTGTCAAACGACTGGAACAGCTAGGGCACGAAATCAGTCAAAAAAATCAAAAGCAGACCGCCTTAAAAGAAAAAATTGTTGAATTCGAACAGACCCTGGCCGGCATGTATGCGGACTTGAAACAGTTGGATGCGTCCCTTGAAGTCAGCGAGGGCGATTATCGGACGATTGATAACACATTAAAGGAAAAAGACAGCTCCATTTCAGCAGTTCAGAACGAACGCGAGCAGGTTCTCCAGAAAATAGGCCTCCTTGAAATTGAACAATCCCAACGCCGGATGCAGCGGGACAATATTTCAAACCGTCTGGAAGAACGCTACCACCAGCCCTTTGCAGAACTTAAAACCGAATTCGCCCAGTTGCTGGAAACACCGGAGGAACTGACGGAAATCGCCCTGCAGGAAAAGGAAAACGAATTGGACCGGCTCAAGGGCAAAATCACCAAAATCATCGACGTCAATCTCGGCGCCATCAGGGAATATGAGCAATTGAAAGAACGCTGCGACTTTCTCTGCAGCCAGCGCGAAGATCTTGAAAAAGCCGTGGAAGACCTCCACAAGGTCATTCGGAAGATCAATAAAATAACAAAAGAACGTTTCCTGGCGACATTTGATCGGGTAAATGAAAAGCTGACGGAGGTATTTCCCCGCCTGTTTGAGGGGGGGACTGCGAAACTGGTCCTGACCGAGCCGGAAAAGCCGCTTGAAACCGGCGTGGAATACATGATTCATCCCCCCGGCAAGAAGCTGACGCGCATGAGTCTCCTTTCGGGCGGTGAAAAAGCTTTGGCGGCGATTGCATTTATTTTCTCGATCTTTTTGCTGAAACCGACATCATTCTGCCTGATGGATGAAATCGACGCCCCCCTTGATGAGGCCAACATCTTTCGCTTCAACGGCTTGCTGAAAATCATCGGGGAAAAATCCCAAATCGTCATGATCACGCACAACAAGCGGACCATGGAGTTTGCCGACACCCTTTTCGGTATCACGATGGAGAACAGAGGGGTTTCCAAAATTGTTTCCGTAAATTTTGAACGGCAGGGGGCGTCTAATTAAAACATGAAGTCATTTAAATGGTTTAAAAAGTCTCAAACCTTAAATGAACATCCCCCCGGATCCGGCCATTCCGATAAAAAGGACAGCGTGCCCGATGCTGCTGATGCCGACGCAGCAAAATCAACCGGACTGAGTGTGCCCGGCGCCATTCGCCCTGAAGCCCAACCGCCCGAACCCGATCTTGCCGGAGAACCCGGTTTTTTTAAACGATTAAAGGCAGGGCTCGCAAAAACACGCCGGACCTTTACCGGCGGAATTGAAAAATTATTCGCCGGGAGCAAAACCGTCGATGCCAATCTGCTGGAAGAGCTGGAAGAGCTTTTGATCACATCGGATATCGGTGTCCGGACCGCTGCAACCCTGATCGAACGGATTACTTCCGCCGGCTTGACCGATCCTGAACAACTGAAAATCGTCCTGCGGAATGAAATCCAGACTATCCTTCAAAAAGAACCGGCTCTCGCCGATCAGCCTCCGGCCGGTCCCCGGATCATTATGGTCGTCGGCGTCAACGGTGTCGGCAAAACCACCACCATCGGCAAACTGGCAGCCAAATCAACTGCCGCCGGCAATAAGGTCCTGATTGCCGCCGCCGATACTTTTCGCGCCGCCGCCGTCGAGCAGCTCACAATCTGGTCCGACAGGGCCAGTGCCGAAATTGTAAAACATAAGGAGGGGGCCGATCCCGCCGCAGTCGCCTATGATGCGCTTGAAGCTGCGGAAGCCCGAGGGGTGGATGTCGTTCTGATCGACACGGCCGGTCGTCTGCATACCCGGGTAAACCTGATGGAAGAGCTGAAAAAGATGAAACGCATCATATCCAGAAAAATTCCAGGCGCGCCCCATGAAATCCTTCTGGTCCTGGATGCCACCACCGGGCAGAATGCGCTGGCCCAGGCCGAAATGTTCCACGATGCCCTGGGTATTACGGCGCTTGCCGTTACCAAGCTTGACGGAACTGCAAAGGGCGGCATTGTCGTCAGCATCTGTGACACCTTGAATATCCCGCTGAGATATATCGGCGTGGGCGAAAAAATCGAAGACCTTCAGGAATTTGATCCCAAACAGTTCGTAAATGCTCTGTTTTAGAGTGTTCGCACGATTTGCCGGCGGCATGTCGGTACCGGACGCCGCTGAGGCCATACCCCAAAATACGCATCGTTCTATTGCGGCGCCCCGTGCTGATGGATACTGCCGGTCAATTCGGAGCAACACCTGCCCGCAAACCCAATCACAGCGTCCCTCAGCAACGGACAGCCCCAAAAAAGTGTTGCGGATGGCTGTTTTTCTGTTGACATCAACCGCATCCTGCTGTAGTGGGTATTTCGATAGCCGGACGATTCAATCATCAATCAACAACAAAAAAGGGGGAAGGTAATATGACAAAAGCAGAACTGGTAGACAAAATGGCAAATGATGCTGGAATCTCCAAGGTCGCTGCTGCTGCCGCGCTGGGCTCTTTTATGGATGGTGTCGTCAAAACGCTGAAGAAAAAAGATGGTAAGGTGACACTGGTAGGGTTTGGGACTTTTTCCAAAGGCCGTCGCAAAGCCCGCAAGGGACGCAATCCGCAAACCGGCGCCCCGATTAAAATCAAGGCTTCCACCGTTATAAAATTCAAAGCAGGCAAAAAACTTAAAGCCGCCGTTTAATTGAACTTTTCCAAATACGAAAGCGGTTCATAAGCTGTCGCAAGGTTTATGAGCCGCTTTTTTTATTTGAGGTTCATGCCGGCAAGGCGGGGAGCCGTTTCTCCCTAATGGGTGATATAAAAATGATTGAACTCGCCGGTGTAAGGCTCCTCATGGACATCGATCCCTTCGACGATGGCATGGCGCGGTCCCCGGCGGCACCAGTCGATGACAGCAGCAACCTTCTCCTGGTCCCCTTCGAATACGGCTTCCACCGTTCCGTTCGTTCGGTTTTTCACCCATCCGTATACGCCGTAACGATCAGCCGTACGCTGGGTTTCCATCCGGAAAAAAACTCCCTGTACCCGTCCCCTGATAGTGACATGCACCCTTGTTTGAGTTGCCATACTCCCCCCGGCCCGATAACCCTGTGATGCAAATGAACCGAATCGGATCCCCGCTGCACCGGTCTGCTATCCGGTCAGCATTTTTTTCAGTGCGGCTTCATCAATGACTTTAACTCCGAGTTCCTGGGCCCGTTGAAGTTTCGAACCCGCGGATTTGCCCGCAACGAGATAATCGGTATTCCGACTGACGGCGCTGCTGACGCTTCCGCCCGCCGTTTCAATCAATTTTTGAGCTTCGGTTCTTGACAAAGTCTCCAATGTTCCCGTTAACACGAACACGCTGCCGTCCAGCAATCCTCCGGCCGGAGGCAAATCCGGAACGATCTGCACGCCGGCCGCCAGCAGGCGGTCAATCGTTATGCGGTTGTGTTCCTCTTTGAAAAAGCCCGCAACGCTTTCGGCCACCACGGCGCCAATTCCGTCGATGACTTCTAAATCCTCAGCCGATGCGGTTCGGATATCAGTTAAGTTTTGAAACGTATATGCCAATATTTTCGCCACATGTTCTCCGACATGCCGGATACCCAGGGCATAAAGAAAGCGGCTGAAGCGAATGATTTTGCTCCTTTCGATAGCCTGAATGAGATTCATGGCGGACTTTTTACCCATGCGATCCAGTCCGCTGAGAGTTTCCGACGTTAAATGAAAAATATCGGCATAGGATCCAATCAGTTTCCGGCTGACAAGTTGTTCGACCAGTTTGTCCCCCAGGCCGTCGATATCAAAAGCGGCTTTTGAAGCAAAATGTTTTATCCGTTCTTTGATCTGCGCGGGGCAGGCCGCATTGATGCAACGCACCGCAACTTCAGTTTCTGCGCAAACGACCCGGGATCCGCAGACGGGACAGGTCGCCGGCATTTGAAATGGTTTTTCCTGCCCGGTCCGTTGGGATTCAACCACCTTGACAACCTCCGGAATCACATCGCCGGCCCGTTGCACAAAAACCGTATCCCCGATGCGGATGTCCTTTCGTCTGATCTCATCTTCATTGTGCAGCGTGGCGCGGCTGACCACCGCCCCGCCGACCGTAACGGGTTCTAAATGTGCAACCGGCGTCAGTGCACCCGTCCGGCCTACCTGAACTTCGATATTGACAACCCGGGTGGTTGCCTGTACAGCTGCAAACTTATAAGCAATCGCCCAGCGGGGACTGCGGGAGGTATTGCCCAGCTCCCGTTGAAGGCGCAATCCGTCAACCTTGATCACCACGCCGTCTATTTCATACGGCAGGTCGTGCCGCCTGGCCTCCAGGTATCGATAGTAGTCGATCACCGTATCAATCGAAAGGTTCGGCCTGATTTCAGGATTGACCCGAAAGCCCAGTCGGCGCAGCGAACACAGGATATCCCAATGCGTCGGCTGCAAAAGATCTTGCACCTTGCCAATGCCGTAAACGAAAATATCCAGCGGCCGCTGGGCTGTAATCCGGGAATCGAGCTGCCTTAAAGAGCCGGCTGCCGCATTTCTGGGGTTGGCGAAAGGGGGTTGCCCCAATCGCAGGCGTTCCGCATTCAGGCGTTGGAAGCCTTCCCGGCTGATAAATACTTCTCCACGCACTTCAAGCAGGGAAGGAATTTCCTGACCGCCGCTATCCTGAAGTACGAACGGAACGGCGCGGATGGTCCGCACATTTGCCGTTATAATCTCGCCGTTAAAGCCGTCGCCCCGGGTGGTTGCCTGTATCAGCCGGCCGTCCCGGTAAACCAGCTCGACCGCAATGCCGTCCATCTTGGGCTCGGCCGTATACAGGATCGGTTCGGTCGTTTTGAGAAACCTTTTTACCCGCAGATCAAATTCAAGGATATCCGTTTCGCTGAATCCGTTTTCAAGGCTCAACATGGGAAGTGAATGCGGCGCTGTTTCAAATGCTTGCAGCGGCGGGGCTCCCACCCGCAGGGACGGGGAATCCGACACGATCAATTCCGGATGGGCGGCCTCCAGATCCATCAGCTCCCGCATCATCCGGTCATACTGGGCATCTGAAATTTCAGGATCGTCCAGGACATAATAACGGTAGTTATGATGATGCAGTGCCTGGCGCAGGGTTTCTATTTTTTTGATCGTATCGGAGGTTACAGGTTCTGACATAGCGTCCCCATCAGGTTGCATGTCTGCCGACGGCTTTGTTTGAAGCGCTGGTTCCTGAATCCGGGTTTCCAGTTAAAGGTGTTCAGTTCGTCGGAAACCGTAAGGAGCGCCCCCGCCTTGACGGCGCGATGCCTTGCGACGGCAAACAAGGCCGATGTTTCCATTTCAACCGCCAGCGCGCCCCGGGATTGAAACTGTTCGACCTTTGCGCGGGTCTCCCGGAAGATGGCATCGGTCGTCCAGACGAAACCCCCATGAAAACCAAGACGGTGTTGCGTCAGGGCTTCCTTGATTTTGGTCGTCATTTCGCCTGAGGGCCGGACAATTGAATCAAGATCCGCCCCGTAGTGCCGGGAAGTCCCTTCATCAATAATGGCGCCGTCCGGCACGATAATATCGCCGATTTTTAACTTGCCGGAAACAGCGCCGCACCAACCCCAGAAAACGACTTTGGCAACGCCCGCTGCAAACAGCGTCTCCAGGATGATAGCGGCATATGGCGCCCCCACCAGCGGGCCGGCCATGCAAAACCGCCTGCCGTTGCCGGATACGACATACAGCCGGCTCATGTAAAGGGGGTAATATTCCTGCGCGTCTATTTGAAACAGCCTGCAAAGCGCCTGAAGGTCATTCCGGGTTGCAATCAGCAAGGCAATGGGCCCCGGTTCGGGAAAGCCCCGGCTGATTACGGGATATGTGATGGCATCATCGGTTTTCACTGCTGTCAAACAGAGTCTCGCTTTACTTAATGCCCTTATTCATAAACCCGGCCACATAATCGGTACCAGAGGCATCGACGAGTTCCCTTGCCCAAATCCCCCTAACCCCCTTTAATAAAGGGGGAAGACTTCTCCTCCCTTTTATAAAGTGAGGTCGGGAGGGATTTTTAAACCTTAACCGAGTTATGATATGCTTTACTTAGGTTAGAGTTCTGCCGCACCCTTGCCTTTTACGCCGGACCGGCCAGTTGCGACAGGGAATCTTTCACATCATCGATTATCTCATAAAACCACAGCAGGTCCTCGATGGTCATCCGGCCGGCCTTACGCTGGGATTCTTTCCCATCTTTGGTCTTGAACACGCGCGGGCCGATCTGCAGCTTCGGTTCCCCCTTGCCGTACTGATTGATGGAGACCACCAGCCCGGTCTCCTCGCACTTCCATTGTTTTAAAACCTTGTCCATCGAAGGGTCGAACGCCATATATTCCTCCTGATTGAATTTATTAACAGTCTCATAATTGTTCTTATACTTTCATTCCGGCGGAAGCCGGAATCCAGCAGTGCCGCCGGGCGCAAAAAGCCCGGATTTAATGAAAATGAAACTTTCTACATAAAGTTTCATACGAGTCAATTTCTGGATGCCGGTCGCAGAACCCGTATTCAGCGGGGATCAAGTCCGGCATGACGATAATGTCAGTAGTATTACGAAACAGATACCCGCCGTCTCTTCCCGGCGAATGAGACCCTCCGTCCAGCCACGCTTGTGAATAGCCGGATCGATGAGTTTAGCTCTGGTATCGGCTTCGTTGAAGTTCATCCATCATCCTGATACAGCCGAATGGAAAATTAAGCGACGCCTGCTGTTTGGCGTCCGCTTGAATACCTGGTTGGCGTTCAACTCGATTCCCTTGGAAGTTGAGCCCCATGCCACACAGCAACAATCCAAACAACGTCGGCCTTGATTTTATAAAAAAACCGATACGGCGAGATAATCACCTCTCGGTAGGGAAGTTCCGAAAACTCCGGTATAATTCTTCCAGATTCAGGAGAATCCTGAAGCCTTCGTAAGATTTTTTCGGCTCGATCTCGAAAACTAATCGCCGCTGAAGGTTTATCCTGACAAATATATGAGAGGGCAGAAAGAAATTGGGTTCGAGCGGAGGGGGTAAAACGGACCTTCACGAGGACTCCTTGGCTAAGAGGGAATCAGCTTCAGCAAAAACGGTATCCAGATCATATCCCTCACCTATTTCAATTTCCCTGTCTCCCTTGGCTAATAGACGCAGAATCTCTTTTTCGTGTTCAGATTTCTCATATCCCTCGACACTGATTAATACCGCAGTTGCCCTCCCTCTTTGTGTTATGATTAAAGGCTCTTTATTGTTCCGTAACTGTTTCAAAACCTTGGCAGCATCTTGCCTTAAGTCGCTCACCGGTATGATGTTTAATAGCTTGCCCATAGCGTACCTCCTATTGTATTCTTGCATGTACTATTAAATGCTGTATAGGGCAAGCGAAAATTTGAATGTCGCGGGTACGCCAAGTCTGATCTATGTCGAAATCTTGGAAAAATCGGCAAACAGGTCAAACAGTGCGGCGATCTGCCCCAGCAGGGCCAGCCGATTGGCGCGTAGTTGCGGATCTTCGGCCATTACCATCACCCCGTCAAAAAATGCATCGACGGCAGGGCGCAGGGAGGCGATCTCGAGCAAAGCCTGATTAAAATCCCCCATCTTCAGATACCCGGCGACTTTTTCTTCTATGCCCTGATAAGCCTCCCAAAGAGCCTTTTCAGAATCGTGCTGCATGAGACCTTGATCCACGGCCGCGGACGCCTGATCGATATCTTTTTGAGCGGCCTGTTTAATGATATTGACCACCCGTTTAAACGCGATCGCCAGCGGTTCAAAGTCCGGCTGCGATTTCAATTCCTGCAGGGCATGGGCCCGTTTCCAGACGTTCGGCACATACTCGACCGAAACACTGACGACCGCAGCGATAACATCTTTGGATACGCCCTCCTCGGCCAGCAGGTGCGCCATGCGGTCCCGCAGAAACGCATAGACCCGTTCGGCCGTTTGACCGGAATCCCTGCCCCGGTTTTCGTTAAAAAGGGCCAGGCTCTTTTCAATCAGCCGCCGCAGCGACAGACCCAGCGCTTTGGCCTGCATAATTTGAATGATGCCGATTCCCTGGCGCCTGAGGGCATACGGATCGGAAGCCCCCGTGGGAATTAATCCCGCCTGAAAGCATCCGCAGATCGAGTCGATCTTGTCGGCAATACCCAGCAGCGCGCCGGCGATGGATTGCGGCAGCGCTCCCCCTGAATAAGTCGGCTGGTAATGTTCGCCGATGGCCTGGGCCACGGCCTGGGTCTCACCGCCGACCTGTGCGTAGACACGTCCCATGACCCCCTGCAGTTTGGGGAATTCTCCCACGACCTGGCTGACCAGATCCGATTTGCACAGCAGGGCCGCACGCACGAGCTGCTCCCGGGCCTCTGATTCCAACCCAACTTCTTCCGCTACAATCCCAACCAGACGGACCAGACGCATAACCTTCTCATAAACACTTCCCAGAACGGTCTGAAACAGAACGCCGCGCAGCCTTTCGACCCGCGCTTCCATCGATTCGGATAGATCGCCTTTATAAAAAAAGCGCGCATCTTCCAGACGGGCACGCAGGACCCGTTCATGGCCCTTGGCGACCAGGCTCATATCTTTCGCAAGCGTATTGTTGACCGCAACAAAACAGGGCAGCAGCGCCCCGTGGTTGTCGATGACGGCAAAATACTTCTGATGTTCGCGCATTGCCGTAATCAGAATCTCCTGCGGCAGTTCTAAAAACTTTCTATCAAAACGCCCCAGGACCGCTTTCGGCAATTCAACCAGATTGGTGACAATATCCACCAGTTCTTCGTCTGGCAGGATGCAACCGCCGCTGGCAACCGCCGCTTTTTCAATTTCCTCCGCCAGCAGCGCCCTGCGCTGCGCCATATCGACCACGACATGGGCCGCTTGCAGCGCCTTGACATAATTGTCCGGATCGGTAATTTTGATTTTAACCGGCGCCATAAAGCTGTGTCCGAGCGTATGGCGCCCACTCGTGACATTTCCCAAACGAAAAGGGATGACTTGATTGCCCCAGAGGGCGATAATCGATAGAAGCGGCCTGGCGAATTGAATCTTCAAGTCGGCCCACTTCATGGTCTTTGGAAAAGGAATCGCCAAAATGAGCCGGGAGATATTGCGCGCCAGCAAAGTTTTGGTTGCAAGACCCCGCTCTACCTTTTTAGCACACAGATATCTCCCCTTGGGAGTGTCCTTAACGGTAATCCTGTTGAGCGAAATGCCGATTTTTTCGGCGAACTTGACGGCGGCAACCGTCGGCTTGCCGTCGGCATCCCATCCGATCCGTTCCGGCGGACCCAGCACCTCCGTCACCAGCGCGCTCTGCCTGGCGGCAACCGCCTCAACCGTCAGCGCCATCCGGCGGGGCGTTGCGAACATTCGGAGCTCGCCGTGCTCAATCCGGTTCTGGTCCAACTCCTGCAGCAGCAGTGCCGCGAACCCCTCCAGCGCCGGCCGGATATAACCGGCCGGGATTTCCTCCGTTCCCAACTCAATTAATAACGGTTTCATGTTTTTTCTGTTCCTGTTTTTAAAGCTCCTGATTTTTCAGCAGGGGAAAGCCCAACTGCTCGCGCTGCTCCAAATATGCTTCCGCACAAGTCCTGGCCAGATTGCGAATCCGGGCGATATAGCCGGTTCTTTCCGTCACGCTGATCGCACCGCGGGCATCCAGAAGATTGAAAGCGTGGGAGCATTTCAAACAATATTCATAAGCCGGCAAAACCATTTTCTCCTGAATGATCCGGCGGGATTCGGACTCATAGGTGTTGAACAGGTTCAGCAGCATATCGATATCCGCCAGTTTGAAATTGTAGGTCGATTGTTCCACCTCCTGCTGATGGTGGACATCGCCGTAGGTTACCCGGTCATTCCATTTAAGTTCGTATACGTTCTCCCTGCCCTGCAGATACATGCAGATGCGTTCCAGACCGTAGGTAATTTCGACGGATGTGGGAAAGAGTTCAATGCTGCCGGCCATCTGGAAATAAGTAAATTGGGTAATTTCCATGCCGTCCAACCAGACCTCCCAGCCCAGTCCGGAAGCGCCCAGGGTGGGAGACTCCCAGTCATCCTCTACAAATCGGATGTCGTGCTCCAGCGGATCGATTCCGAGCGCTTTGAGACTTTGCAGATAGAGTTTCTGTACATCATAGGGTGAGGGCTTAAGGACCACCTGGTACTGATAATAATGCTGCAACCGATTGGGGTTTTCACCATATCGTCCGTCCGTGGGGCGCCGGGAAGGCTGGACATATGACACCTTCCAGGGTTCGGGCCCCAGCGCCCTTAAGAGTGTTGCCGGATGAAATGTCCCGGCCCCCACCTCCAGATCATAAGGTTGAACCAGCAGGCAGCCCTTGCGGCTCCAAAACATCTGCAATGAAAGTATTACTTGTTGAAAATTCATTTTCGTTATCCTTTGGATCGGTTGTCTCTGAATCGGTGAATTCATAAAACCGGAAAATCATTAAACCGCAACAACGCGAGCATTCCCCGTCCCGCCGGGGTTCTTCGATTCTCGCAGGAGCACCCCTTTCCGGGAAATGATCCCTGCAAGCATTATTACTTAGGCAACCCGGAGTCAATCAAAAATCCGTCGGTAACGGGCATTCGGTCCGGGCCATCGGAAGCATCGCGAGATGTTCGTGCGCCGGAATGGGAACCTTTCGCGATGCCGACTGGACCCCGGCCCGATGATTTTATACGACTTCCAGACGCACTCCTTCCACATCGGTTTGCGCCGCCAGCAGCCGGGCGCCGCTTCGCCCGGAAAGAATCTTCTCCCAGGCCCCTCTCAGCCTGTCAATATCATCCGGATTGCCGAGCGCCCAGATGCATCCGCCGCCCCCGGCCCCCGCAAATCGGGCGCCGCAGCTGCATCCAACCGCGGCAGCTACCAGGCGCCGGCCCACTGCATCCAGCACGTCCGGCGTCATTTTTCTGCGAATGGCCGTTTCCCGGTTCATCGCCGCGGCCGCGGCGCTGTAATCCTCGGCCGCAACGGCTTCGGCAAAGCGGTGCGTGCACGCTACGATTTCATGCCAGCGGTCGCGCCGGGATCCTTTTAAAAACTGGCTGATCCATCGGGCATTAACGTTGCGGGATTCATGGGGAACCCCGCAATAGGCCAGGAGCAAGTGGCGCCCGATTTTTTTAAACGCCCTGCGATCCAAAAGGGTTCTGCGTCTGAAGCCGGCGCCGTTGAGACCGGCCTGCCAATACCAGGCATGTCCCCCCCCGAATGCGGCAGCCAGCTGATCCTGCAGCCCGCAGGAAACGCCCGCAACACTGGCTTCGATTTCACGCGCCAGCAGCGCAATTTTTGTTCTCAGCGCCGGAGTCAGGATCCGGATTTGCCCCTGGGCCCTGGCAAAAGCCGCCACGAGCGCCACAGCCGCCACCGAAGAACCCCCCAAAGCACTTTTAGGCGGTGAAGCCGAGTCAATCAGAACGTGGACTCCTTCGGCTTTGAAAAAGGCGGCAACTGCAAAGACAAGGCCCAGCGGATGGTGAAAGGGTGCCTCCGCGATGGCATACTCCGCGCTCCTGAATCCGCTTGAAGAAACCCTGACTTTCGGACTGCTGTTGGGAACCAGAGTGACTCGTGTTCTTAAATTCAGGGCCAGGTTAACCGTACAGGGCTCCATCCCGCCAAGGGGATAAAAAAATGTGCTGATATCAAGGGTTCCGCCCATGTCAACACGACACGGCGCCGATGCTTCGATTTTTTGAGCCCCCCCCCTCCCGTTGGCTGTCGAAAAGATTCCGGGCTTTTTGATCATATACTCTCCCTATCTGCGTAATTGCTTCAGAAATGAAAGGCTGCGTGGTTTCTTTCCCAGATGAAAGGGTACAAATTCTTCCAAAAAAAGCTGGCCCTCCCTTAATGCCTGCGGCGTAAAACGGATCCGACCGGCCTTAGCAATATTGCCGCTCTCGGCCCAGATAAGCTGTTTGATGGTCCCTTTGGATAAAACCATCCGAAGGGGCGCCCCTGCAGCGCAGTGGTCACATAATATTCCCCCCTTTGATATATCCACCGCCAGATCATTTTTAAGGGTCTGACTGATATCGGCCCTGCAGGCGCTGCAATTCGTCAGATTGGGGGAAAACCCGCACCACCGCATGAATCTCATCTGAAACAGGACACTCAATGCCGCTTCCGGGACCATGCCCCCGTCGAGCTGCTTTAAAACATACTCCAGCAGACGGTAAAGCCCAACCTGTTTTTCATTTTCCTCAATCCATCCCTGAACCAGTTCAGCCCAGTAACTGGCATAGGCGGTTTTATTAATATCGGCCCGGATACCGGCAAAGGGGTGCCTCAAAGCAGCCTCTTCCAGCACCGGCAGCCCTTTGCTGCGCGGTTCCCGGCAAACTATCTCCATTGCGGAAAAAAGCTCGAGGACGCCTGAAAACCGCTTAGTGCTTTTTTTAGCAGACTTGGCAATAACGGAAATCTTCCCCCTGCTTAGGGAAAGAAATGTAATAATGAGATCGTAATCGCCAAAGTCGTTTCGGCGGAGCAGGATGGCGGGTGTTGTAAAAGTTGACATGTTTTCATAAAATAAGAAGTGTTGTTGCAATCTGAAAATAAAAAAGCACGCTGATGATATCAATCGCGGTTGTTACAAACGGACCGGTTGCAACCGCAGGATCAATATTGACCCGAGCAAAGCACATCGGAACCAGGGAGCCCACCAGGGCGGCAACCGACATGGAGCTGATCACGGCGATCCCGACGGAAAATGCCAGCGCCGGTATGCTATAGCGCAGATGTGCAACCGTACCGATCAGCGCCCCATAGACAACTCCCAGGATCAGACCGATGCTCAGTTCTTTCAAAACAACCTTCCAGATATCACGGATGTTCAGACGACCGGTTGCAAGCCCGCGGACCACGATGGTTGAGGACTGGGTGCCGATATTTCCTCCCATGCCCATGATGACCGGAATAAAAGCGGCCAGATAGGCGAATTTGGTTAAACTTCCCTCGAAGCGGCCGATAATATAAAACGCCACAATCCCCCCCAGACAGCTGGCAAACAGCCAGGGGAGTCGGATGCGGGTACTCCTTAAAACGGACTTTGTCTCAACGAATTCCTCACCGGCGCCGGCCATTTTAAGAATATCCTCGGTCGCTTCTTTCCGCATGATATCGATGACATCGTCCACAGTAACGATGCCGACGAGGCGGTTGGCCTCATTAACAACCGGAACTGCCAGAAAATCATACCGTGCCACAATCCGGGCGACCTCTTCCTGGTCCATGCCGGTCCGAACCGAAATGACGTCGGTCGTCATGAAGTCTTTCAGCTGGGAATCGGGCGGCACGACCACCAGCTGCCGCAGCGAGCTGACGCCGACCAGTTTGCCATACTCATCCACCACATAAAGGTAAAACGGCATCTCAACATCGAGATACTCCTTTTGCAGGGATTCAATCGCCTGCCGGGCCGTAACATTTTGTCTTAATGCGATAAAATCCGGAGTCATGATGCCGCCGGCGGTATCATCGTCATAGCGAAGAAGGCTTTCAACTTCCTCCAGCCCCTCCTTTTTCATCCTTTCCAGCAGCACTTCCGATTTTTCTTCCGGCAGCCGGCCGATAAGATCGGCAATATCATCGGTGGGCATGCTTTCCAGGATTTCAACAACGCTATCCGGCGGCATGTCTTCAATTATCTGCAGAAATGTATCCTCATCGAGTTCACGGAACAATACACCTTTCTGCTCCGTGTCTTCAATCATGTCAAAGAGCTTGCGCTGATCGGCCAACGATAACGATCGAAAGACGATCGACAGATCCGCGGCATGGGTTTTATTCACAATCTTGCGAAGATAGGATGCGGCATCCCGGCGCAACAACCGCTTGATACTTTCGATCAGAATTTTATTTTGATCAGGATGCAAAAATTTCACCACCCCTTATGCGGTTTAAGCATGAAACGGTTTCAACCTGCATACCAGCAGCATCACGGAATCTTGATAGTCACGACCTGGCCTTTGTTGCCGGCAACCGGGAAATCCCTGCCGTTGACATTCAAATAGACCCCCGCAGCATTACCGATCAGCAGATTGAATTCGGACAGGGCTTCAAGTTCCAGACGATCACCCGGATTCAGGCTGTACTCCCGCGGTTTCTGATCATCGATAATGACTTTCAGCCATGTTTTTTCGACGGTTGCAATTTTCAGCAACAACTTCTCCGGCGCTGCCGCCGGCGGGGGTGGAACCGGAGGGGACGTCCGTTCGGTCCGGGAAATTTTCACGGCCGGCTCGGTTTTTGCGACCACATCGGGTTCGACGCTTTCATTTTTTACATCGTGCTCCTGAATGAACGCCATGATGAAAATCGACAGGATCATGATACAAAACAAAACAGTCAGCGACAGCAGGAGGCGCGGCCAGAAATTTATGTCGGATTTTATCAGATCGGCATCAGCCCGGGCCGTTTCCTGAAACAAGCGTCGGCTGGACAAATAGAGCCTGACGGCTTCGTCCGCATCGGCGCCCACCGCTTTGGCATAGCTGCGGATAAAACCCTTGACAAAAACCTCGGCGGGCAGCCGGTCGTGATCCTCCCTCTCGATTGCAAGCAGATTGTCGATCCCAATCCGGGTATCGAATGAAACCTGTTTCAGGCCAATCCCCTTTTCAAGCCGGACATTTTTTAAATACCGCCCAAACGACAGCGGTCTTTCATTTGCCGCAATGGATTTCATGGATGCACGTCGACGTTATTCTATTGTCTTTATATGTGAACGTTTGCGGAGTTCTTCCAGCCATTGCTTAAATCTCTTTTCCACAATTTCGGCGTATAGTTTTTCCTGTATCCCGGCTGAAACTTCCGCCAGCGGTTTACCCGGCAACACCCTGATTTCCTGAACATAAAAGATCTGGGCGCCCTGATCCGTTTCGAGTACGGGGGTAAAATCACCCGGGCCTAAATCCTTCAGGGCATCTTGAATCTGCGGGGAAAGGGCCTCCAGTTTAAAAAACCCCAGGTCCCCGCCCGCGGCGGCCAGATTCGATTCGGAATACTGTCTGGCCAGATTTTCAAAGGACTCGCCTTGCTTTAATTTATCGAGGACTTTTCCCATTCTTTCCAGGGCACCCCTTTTTTCCATCGCACCGGCGCTCTGCGGCAGCTGCATGATAATGTTCCGGAGATGATATCTCAGCTCACGGCCGTATTCTCCGGAATGGGCCTCATAGTAATCCTTGACATCCTGCTCGGTAACTACGATTTTGGATTTAACTTCACGATTGACAATCCGTGATCTAAGGATCTGCTCCTTCATGTTGTTGCGATACTCTTCCAGAGACATGCCTTCGTCGGCCAAGGCCTTTCTGAAATCCGCATCGGAATAGAAATTTTTTTCCTTTATCTTTTCCATGGCGAAATCGACTTCCTCATCACTGACCGTCAATTTGGCTTTTTTGATCTCCTGATCGGTAAGCTTTTGATCAATCAGGCGATCCAGAATATCCTTCCGGAGTTTGGCTGACAAATCGCGTTCCTTCCCGGAATCATAACCCATCGTTTTGATCTGGTTCAAATAGGGTTTGAGCGCATGGTTCAACTCGTTAAGCGTAATAATGTCATCGTTTACCACTGCGACAATCCGGTCAACGACTTCAACGCCATGGGACGTTGCAATTCCGACCTGACCCGCCCAGACATAAAAGATTATGGCCATTGCGCCCGACAACCAGATGCTGATTTTTTTGTGTTCGCAGCTATGATGCATAACTTTCCTGAAACATTTTATAAGCCGGTCAGCCGCTTCCATTGCGACTGGTTAATATCGACCGGATATTTTTCTTTCAGATTTTTTATCCAAAGCTGATAGGCTTCTTCCGCCTTTTGCCGACGCAACCGTTTGACGATCAGTTCCTCGATATTTTCCTTATCCGCATCCGGGCTTGAAACCTGTTTTTTCTTATCGAAATTTTCTTTGTAGAAGGTGGCAATATCTTCCGGGGTCAAGACAACATTCCGATGCACCTCCCGTTCAACCACCTTTTCCATCATCAGCCTTGTTTTCAATCTTTTTTCCCAAAAATTGTAAGAAACGGCATATTCAAGCAGCGTCTGCTCGAAAACGCCTTCGGGGTAATCAGCTTTGATATTTGCAATCGCCCGGGCGACTTCAGGTTCGGTCAGCTCAATCCGGAGTTCTGACGCCCGCTGCAACACGAGCAGTTCCTCGATCATCTGGTTCAACATGCGAACCTGTACTTCTTTAAGTAAAACCGAATCCTGCGAAAGATCCCGCGGATAGGCGCTTTTCGTAATTTCAAATGTTTTATTAAATTCGCTGACGGTCACGACCCGTTCGCTGACCCGGATCAAATATTCATCGTCTGAAGTGATGGCGGCATCCGTACAGGAAAACAGGAATAAAGCGGTTAATAGAGCGGCAGCCAAAGTCACCGATGGACAGGCGCCACGAAACAACCATTGCGATAACCGGATTACCGCCTTTATGATCAAGGAGTTTTGCATCGACATGTCGGCACCTTTCCTGTCGTCAGCCGTTACCATGTTGGATAATTTCTTTCAAGATGTTTTTAGCCTCGCCCCAAAGCCCTGCGGGACTGCGATTATTCAGCCGGATGACCAGGGTGCCGTCGGGAGTCAACTGAACGCGTTTCCCGTTTGCAGCCGCCAGATGGATGATGCCGGCCGGGTTTTTTTGATGCGCTTCTGAAAATTGCACCATCAGCCGGCGGTCCCCAAGTTCCAGTTTTTTAATGCCGGCCTTGATGCAAAGAACTCTCATCATCATTTTCAGAAGCAGATTGGAAACTTCGTCCGGAACGGCGCCATAGCGATCCAGCAGACCTGATTTGAAATCGGCAATTTCTGAAAGCTCCGTCATCTTTGCAAGTTGGCGATAGGCCAGCAGCCGCTGATCAATATCCGGCAGGTACTGTTCCGGAATAAAGGCCGACATCGCCACGTTGATTTCCGGGTCCAAATCCGGCAGGACGGGCTCCCCCTTAAGTTCTGCAATGGCATTTTCCATCAGCTTCAGATACATATCATATCCAACGGCCGCAACATGTCCCGACTGGGAGGCGCCCAGGATCGTACCGCCCCCCCTGATTTTCAAATCATTCATCGCTATTTGAAAGCCGGACCCGAGATCGCTGTGTTCCATCAGGACCTTCAAGCGCTTCTGCGCATCTTTACCCATCAGACTCTCCGACGGTATAAACAAATAAGCATAGGCCTGTTCTTCCGCACGTCCTACGCGCCCGCGCAGCTGGTACATCTGGGATAGGCCAAACCGGTCCGCACGGTTGACAAGAATGGTGTTGGCCGAAGGAATATCCAGTCCGGACTCGATAATGGTGGTGCAAACCAGCATGTCGATCTCCCTGGCGGCGAACTTCAACATTACCTTTTCCAGTTCACCTTCGTCCATCCGGCCGTGGGCCACCCCCAGGCGCACCTCTGGAACCAGGCGCTGCAGGTGCGTCGCCATCGCCTGGATGCTGTGAATTGTGTTGTGAACGAAAAAAAGCTGCCCATTACGGTTAAGCTCCTTGCGGATGGCATCGGCAATTATGGCGTCGTCAAATTCGCAAATATAGGTAATGATGGCATGACGATGCTCCGGCGGAGTTGAAATCAGACTGATATCGCGAATGCCCATCAGCGACATATGCAGGGTTCGGGGGATAGGAGTTGCCGTCAGGGCCAATACATCCACCGTGCTCCTGATTTTTTTAAGCTGTTCCTTATGTCTCACCCCAAAGCGCTGCTCTTCATCCAGAACAATCAGCCCCAGGTCCTTGAAGGCAATATCTTTTTGAAGCAGCCGATGCGTTCCAATGACAATATCGGTTCGGCCGGATTTGAGGTCGGCGATAATGGCGCGCTGTTCTTTCAGCGACCGGAATCGGCTTAATGATGCTATTTGAACGGGATAGCGTTTAAACCGGCTTGAAAACGTCGCATAATGCTGTTCTGCCAGAACGGTGGTGGGAACCAGCACCGCGACCTGCTTGCCGGCGTTAACGGCAACAAACGCGGCCCGCAGCGCAACTTCGGTTTTACCGTATCCGACATCGCCGCACACCAGCCGATCCATGGGAATCGGCCGGACGAGATCGTCCATAACCTGTCGAATCGCTTTGATCTGATCGGCAGTCTCTTCATAAGGAAATGCGGCTTCAAAATCCTGAAAATAACCGTCAGGAACCTGATAGCTGTATCCCTGGCTGACCGTCCGCCGGGCATAAATCTGAAGAAGTTCTCCGGCAATTTTTTCGACCGATTTTTTTATCTTCTTTTTGACCCGGTCCCAGGATGCGCCTCCCAGTTTATCCAGCAGAGGATCGGCGTCATTCATCGCCAGATATTTCTGCACCAGTCCCAAGCGGTCCACCGGCAGGTAGAGTTTGTCGTTGTCCCGGTATTCGATCAGAAGAAAATCGTTTTCACTGCCGTTGAGCTTCAGTTTTGAAAGCCCCATGTACCGGCCGATGCCATGTTCGCTGTGAACAACAAAATCCCCGCTCTTGAGGTCGTCCAGCGCAAGGAGCTTGTCTAACATCTCCTGCCTGTGAATCTTGCGCTTGTGCGCTCTGGCCCCGAAAATTTCCGCCTCCGTTATGACGGCCAACCCTTCTTCAGGCCAGATGAAACCGGCCGATAATGCCCCCGGACAGATATAAACGGCGCCCTTCGGTTCTAACTGTACGGGAAAACTTTTCATAAAACCGGGATGAATACCATACGGAGCCAGTAAAGACTTCAGGCGCTGGGCCTGGGATTCGGTCCGACAGACCAGCAGAACCGGATTGCCTCCCTTTTCAAGATCGCCAATGCGCTTGGCGAGCGGCAGCAGCAGGTTCTCTTTTTTATCGGTCAGGGTTAATTCAGCACTTAAAGCGGTGTTGTCTGATACGGAAAAGTCAAACCGCAGCAGGTTCTGCTCCGGTTCGGCCGCTTCCAGCCGAACCGGAAGCGGATGGATTGAACACACGGCCGACCGATTGAATGCTTCCATGACCGCATCCCAGTTCATATAGGAATCTTCCGGCCGCAGACATAATTTGTTCTCTTTACAGGCGATTTGAAAATTTTTGTCGGCCTGCACCGCAAAGTTTTCCGCCGCTCTTTCAAGTTCCCCCGGATCCAACAGGATGTAGAGGGCGTCTTTGGGAATATAATCAAAAATAAACCCGGGCACAGGATAAATTAAAGGGAGCAAACTCTCGATACCTGAAAAGACGCCTTCGTCCTTGATGCGCCGGACATATTCACGTACGCGTGTGACGGGCATTTCCAAGGAGGCGGCCTGTTCTCTGATCCGGTTGATAATTTCAGGAAGAGAATCCGGGGAAAGGATCACCTCCTTGGCCGGCAGAATAACGGCTTCATGAATATGCCGGATGGTCCGCTGGGTTGTCGTTGAGAAAAACCGCAGTGCCTCGACCATGTCGCCTGCCATCTCGATCCTGATCGGATTGTCATAAGTGCCGGAAAAAATATCGATGATGCCTCCCCGCACGCTGAAATCACCGGGCTCTTCCACAATCGCGGTTTTAACATAGCCGCCGCCCGTCAGCTTATTGATCAGCAGATCCCGGTCGATTTCTTCATCTTTCTGGATAAGTTCTGCATACCGGCAGAGTTCCGATCGCGGAATCAGTTTTTGCAGAACGGCATCAAGGCTGGTGACCATTACCGGAGGATGATGGCTCTCGATCAGATTGTATAGGGCCCGGATCCGTCCGGCAGCCGTTTCATTATGGTAAAATACCCGTTTAAACGGCATGATGTTATAAGGCGGAAAATAAAAAATTCTTTGGGCGGGTAATTTTGAAAAAAAACAAAAATCATCGACAAACTGTTCCCCTGCTTTGGTCGAAGCGGCCACCACGACAAGCGGCTTGCCCAGAATCCGGTATAATCGGGCGGCAACATAAGCCCCGGCCGATTTGGAAAGACCGGTACAGTCTACGCAGACACGCCCATTGCGAAGAGAGTCTGACAGGGTTTCAATTGAAAATTTTTCTTGATTTTGGCTCATAAACAACGTAATGCACTGCTTGGGCCGGCGTAGCTCAGTTGGTAGAGCAGCTGATTCGTAATCAGCAGGTCCGCGGTTCGACTCCGCGCGCCGGCTCCAGAAAATTACAAGGGATTTCGGGTTCTTAAATCCGAAGTCCCTTTTTTATTTTAATATTCAAAACTTTGCAGGATATCCCTGATCATCCACTTTTGAAGCTTCTGCTTAAAAAATCCACAAAAAATTTAGCCCATTCAGAGATGAAAAGCAAGGGGGGATTTACCGACTGCCGATCGGCTCCAAACCGCTTTTGATAATGGCGGAGACCGCCCTGGAAGATGCGAGGAATTTCGTCACTGCGTAAGCCAGGTCTGAATCGGTGGCAGTTGCGGCAACGCCGGCCGAAAATACCGAGACTTTTTGAACCTCCGGCGGAAGCGGTGTGATATGTGCAATTCCGGCCACAGGAAGCAGTTCGCTGATCTGCTGGAAACCGATCTCTGCCTCCCCCCGTGCAATCACGGCTCCGACGCGCTCACCCCCGCCGATAAGCCGGCTTTTACTCGTCACTTGTTCGGCAATTCCCAAGCGCTGATACAAATCGGTGGTGATATATTGGCCGCTGACACTGGCGGAGTACGCTATAGATTTCGCTTGCACAAGCGTACGTTTCAGTGCCTCGACCGTGCTAATGTCCGGGGCCGGTGCGCCGGCGCAAACAGCCATTCCGATCCCGGACCGTACGACGGGGGTATAAGATTCCGCCAACACCAAACCGTCCCGGATAAATCCACGCAGAACCGCATCCGCTACGATGACGACATCCACGACTTCACCGCGTTTCAATCGATTTGGGATGGAATTCTCTCCTGTTCCGATGGAAGTTGCAGCCGTGATCATTTTTTTCCCGGTAAGCAGCTCCAGCTCGGGAATAAGTTCAAGATATACCGCGGTAAAGGCGCCTGATGTCATAACCTTGAAGTCATGCTTCACGGTTTTCATAATTTCTCCTGATCCGTTCAACCCGGCATGTAAGAATTAAAAATGACATTCCGGTTAAGATTTGATCATCCTATAAACAGGTCGACCTGTTCAGGGTTTAGGGGTCAACCATATCAAAATCGTACCGGGGAAAGCAAGTCAGCACACCTTTTGGGGGAAAATGGCCCACGCTTAGCCCCGATAAAAAAAGAGACCATCATGCGATAAACCTGAAACTAATTTGCAAATAAAACTTGCTAAGTAACTATAATTATTATATGTGCAAAGATATCCGTAACCGGCGGGTCTACGGTTCGGTTACGAGAGCCGGCGCCGGCCAGTATAAAGGATTTTTCGGTCAGCGCCAAAAAATCCTTTACTTATAATCGAAGGGCGGATTATTTTCTTAAAAGATCAAGCATATTTTTACGATTCACACATTTTAAAGTTTAAAAACCTTCTCTTCACAACCGATAAAATAAAACATTTTGAATCTTGAACACCTCGCGTAACGGAAAAACTTTATGGCAGATATTGATGATCAAAAACTAAAGGCTGAAATTGACGATATCATTAAAAAGGTCAATACAATCATAAAAAATATCGATGAACTGAATCCCGCCAAAAAGGAAGATGTAGATCAAACCGAGGATGAATAAATTCAATTTTCAGCAACAACCCTCTTGACCAGGGGTTTTTTATATTATATATTATCAAATCAGTTAGTTGCAAATAGCGTTGGGTTTTTACGAATTTTCAAGCAGAAACAGCCCGCAAAACGCCAGCGACCATACCGGACCGGGCACTACTGGAAACTCTTTGACCAAGGTGAAAACAAAGCATCATCAACTGTTCAGCGTAAATGGGCAAGGTTGACTCGTTACCACCACATGTGAAGTTGTCCTTTGAGGAGGCGTTATGGCATTAACCAAAAATGATATTGTTAAAAAGGTACATGAACTTGGCTTTACTAAGAAAAAATCCGTCGAGCTGATCGAAACCCTGCTTGAAATTATCAAAGGGAAATTGCAAAAAGGCGATGATGTGCTGATCTCAGGTTTTGGAAAATTCTGCGTGAAGGATAAAAACAAACGACGCGGACGAAACCCCGCTACCGGATCAGACCTGATCCTGCGCGAGCGCAAAGTCGTCACGTTTAAATGCTCCGGGAAATTAAGGAACAAAATCAACAGATAATTTTTGGTCTTGTCACCTTTGTCGTTCAGCGCCTGTTTTTAATTGTCCGTTCTCCCCTGCAGCCGCCGGACGGTTGGGTTCTTTCTGAAATGAAGGTTGGTGCGCCAAAGATGGCTTTCATTCTGCGTCGTCGTTTCCAGCAGACCCCGCATGGATACAAGTTAAGGTTCCTGCCATTACCCCCGCCGGGCCCCCGAACACTTTCTCCCTTCAGTCCATCTGCCGGAAAAGTTTCAATTTTTCCTTGACCCGCCTGTGGTAAGGAGGAGCGTATGCCGATTTGCCAATTAGATAAAGGCCTCTACCGGGGAGCCTTCCCATTAGCTGAAGGTGAATTGGGTGAACTTCTGGCCCGAGCTGAAATCGAAATCGTGGTGGGGCACCCGACCTTTCGAAACGCCGACAATATCGGTAAAGAACTCGCAGGAGGGTTAAGGGCTGTCAGCGAAGTTTATGCGGGCAGAAAGATCGCCTTTATCGTGTCGGATGGAACCTGCCGGATGGACATGCCCGATGATTCGACCCTCATAGCCGCACTGGAAGCTTCAGGAGAAACTTTCCGGCAATTAGGACCATCCCTTTCAAAAGACCTGCTGGTGGCGGCCGTCCCCTACGATGGATATAAAAACGACCGCACGCCGGGCAAGGGCAGCGCCCTGAAGCTCATCTATGATGAGGTCGGCTGCTGCCCCTCTATGAAAAAACTGATTCTGCTGGACGGAGACCTGCAAAACGATCTGAAACCCTGGTTTTCCGTGTTCAGGCAGATCCAGGCATTGCATCCGGCCGATAACAAAAACAAAGAATTTTTTATTACGGCTCGTTATGCCCGCCATTTTGTCGACGCTTCACTTACCCGCTTCGTGGTGGGACCTCTGACAACACTCATGGGCGAATATGTACCCGGCGGGATATCCGGCGACATAGTCCTGTCGGCCGGAGCGGTCCGGCATGAACGCAATGCGGTTTGGGATGAACACCGGCGCCGCTATGGAACCGATATCGCAACGACGTTTGATAATATCGCCGATCCCGATGTCGTCATATACGAAGCCTATCTCGGAGCCAAGCTGCACGACATCACGGACGAATCCAAACTGTCCGTAATGCCCGGCGAGGTTATCGGGGCGGCCCTCGGCAGAATGCTGCACTACGAGATAAAGGACGGACGGTTGCGCCGCACCCTGGTGCAGGATCACCCCATCAGGCGCCCGGCAATCTGGGGAACGGAGCGGACTGGCATTGCCTTCATCGACCCCGGCTTTACAAATGTTTTTAATGTCGACATCAAACGAAACATACTCCTTGAAAAGTTCAACCAGTTTAAAGCTCCGATGAAAAAGGTGTTGATGCCCGAAACTTTTACAGCCATCGAAAAAGCATATTCCCGTTTGGCAGACCTGCCGCGCGAAGATGCCGTTCCGTTTGAATTTTTAGGGGTTACGCGCAGCCTGTGGATCGACATCCTGTATCAGAGCATTGCCTGCCTGTTATCAAAACAGGATATCGAAACGGTAAAGCGCTGCCTCAATTATCTATACACGGCCGCATTTCTTGAATTTTGCCGGGAAAAAATCATGCAGCTGGGGGCTGTTACTTTGGGTGATGTCAGGCGGATGCAACCGTCTTTGGGAGTCCCCCCTGAAAAGGCCGAAGAATTCTATTACCATGAAGTCGACCGGATCGTAGAAATGATGGCCTTGGATTTTTATGCCGGCCGCCGAAAAATTTTGGAATATATGGGATAGAAGACAGGAGAAACAATCCAAAACAAAAGTGAGCAGGAAAACCGAGTCCTTTTGACCTCTCCTGAATTCTGTCTTCTTCCAAGAGGTTTTCAAATGAAACTTCGTGTTCTGATTGTGTCCAACCAGGTTAGAGGCATCGACGGAACCGGCGGACTGGGTGATGTGGCTGCCGCCCTTGCCAAGGCGCTCGTTGCAAGGGAAGAAATCGATGTGCGCATTCTAATGCCCGGTTTTAAAACCGTCTCGGGCACAGGCGTTGAAAACAGATTCGACGCGGTCATCGCAGCGGACATTCCGGTTCCTTTCGGCGACCAGTTGCGTCCGGCCAGCATCTGTCGGTATTTTCTTCCGGCATTAAACTCGGACGATCCCCGGGTCCCCTGCTATCTGTTATGCATGGATGTTTTTGACAGGGCAAACGACTCTCCCGAGCAGGCAATCCTGCTGGGCAGAGGCGCCTTAGAATTTTTAAGGATTTTTGAAGACTTCCGCCCCGATATCATTCACTGTAACGACTGGCACACCGGTTTGATCCCGGTATACTTGAACACCCTTTACCGGAGCGACCCCTACCTCGGGCGAATTGCGACACTTTACACGACCCACAATGCCGGTTATTTTTATCAGGGCGCCTTTCCGGACGACACCTTTACCGATGCGGCGGATATCCTCCTTTTCCAGGCGGGACTTGATAAAAGTCTTTTCCAGCCCCTGCAGACCCGGTCGCTGGAACATCAGGGCCGGTTCAACTTCACCAAGGGCGGTTTGGGATTTGCCGATCTGATCAACACCGTCAGCATCACTTATTCCCGGGAAATCCGGACAGCGGCGTTCGGCGGCGGCTTCGACCATCTGCTTCAGGAAAGATCCCACGATTTATGCGGCATTGTCAATGGAATCGACACGGCTGAATGGAATCCTGAAAACGATCCGATCATCGCACCTTGCCGTTTCTCAAAATCCGATCCGGTCGATTCGATTTTAAAACAAAAACGCCTGATTCGAAAGTTGCTCGGCAACTGGGAAAAAGGGGGCGTCAAACCGTTTGCCGGGATCAAAGACACCGCCCTGTTGATGGCATTCATCGGCCGGATAACCGATCAAAAAGTGGCCATCCTGATGCCGGCACTGGAAAAATTATGCGGGTGGGAGCCTGTTCAGATCGTTATTCTGGGTTCGGCCCATCTACAGGATTCCAAAGGCCGGCAGTATGCCGCCGACATGCGCAGCCTTTCAGAAATGCATACCGACAGCTTCTTTTTTCTGGAAGGTTTTGAAACCGGTCTGTCCCATCTGATATACGCCGCTGCGGATTTGTTCCTGATGCCGAGTGTCTATGAACCCTGCGGCCTGGCTCAAATGATCAGCATGCGCTATGGCACTCTGCCGCTGGTCCGTTTTGTGGGCGGGATTGTGGATACCGTCACCGACGAGCAAGCCGGCGCAAGGGCAAACGGATTCGGCTTCAAGGAAGATGTAGCCGACCGTGCGGCCATGTCCGACATTCTGCCAGCCGCCGAACTACTTTACGCAACAGTCAGGCGCGCCGTCGACCTGTTTAGAAACAATCCGGAGCGCCGCCAAGAACTTGTTAGAAATGCCATGGCAACGGATGTTTCCTGGGACATACCGGCAAACCAGTATTTGAAAATTTATGGTGCGGCCGTGCGTGCGAGAGTTCGCTCCCATTACTTATCGCCATAGAACCCCCAACGATTTAAAAAAATCCGCAACTTCTACCTTTCATTCCTTTTGATTGCAGGACAGGATTGACTATGATATAAAGAATATTTTGGGAATTTCCGTACAGGTCCAACCGGAAATTTTTCAAATTATCGCTTTGGTTTATCGTACAAACGGGACCAGAATAAATTAAACGGAGTGTTGCATGCGCGCAAGTATTACCGCCGTCGGGCATTATATACCGGAAAAAATATTGACCAATAAGGATCTGGAACGCATAGTCGACACCAGCGACGAATGGATCCGGACACGAACGGGAATCAGGGAACGCCGGATCCTGGATGCAGACAAAGGAACTTCCTATATGGCCGTTGCGGCCGCTAAAATGGTTCTACGGCAGAAAAATATCTCTGCCGCTGAGATTGACCTTATTATTGTGGCAACCACCACTCCCGACATGACGGTGCCGCCGACGGCCGCTTTTGTTCAAAAGGAATTAAAAGCCGTTAACTGCTGGGGATTTGATTTAAACGGCGCCTGTTCGGGTTTTCTGTTCGCCCTGGCAACCGGCGCGCAATTCATCGAATCCGGCCGGCACCGCAAGGTTCTGGTAATCGGCGCTGATAAAATGAGCGCCATTGTCGATTATCAGGATCGCAATACCTGCATTTTGTTCGGCGACGCCGCCGGCGCCGTCCTGCTGGAACCGGCACGCAACGAGGATCTGGGGATAAGAGATTATATCCTGCACCTGGACGGTTCCGGCTCCGAATATCTGCGCATTGCCGCGGGCGGAAGTCTGCTCCCGACAACCCTTGAAACCGTGGCCAATAAAATGCACTACCTTTATCAGGACGGCAAAACCGTTTTTAAATTCGCCGTCAATGGAATGACCGAGGTCGTCGCTGAAATACTGGAAAACAACGGCCTCAAAGGCGGCGACATCAAGCTCTTCATTCCACACCAGGCCAATTTCAGGATCATCGACGCGGTTGCCAAAAAGGTCGGCCTGCGACCCGACCAGGTAATGCTGAACATCGAGAAATACGGCAATACCACGGCGGCAACCATCCCGCTGGCCATGTCGGAAGCCTATCAGCAACGACTGATGCACACGAACGACTGGATCGTCATGGCGGCCTTTGGCGCGGGATTTACCTGGGGGAGCCTGCTTCTCAGGTGGGAGATGGACTGAGAAACAGGGGCCGGGAATCGGGTTTCGGGGGTCGGGGGTCGGGCTTCTTCTTATTCCTGCCCCCTGGCCCCTGACTCCTGTCCTCTACTCTATCCCATACGCCTTCATCTTGCTCAACAAAGAGGGATGGCTGATTTCAAGCAGCCTGGCGGCCCGAGTGCGATTCCCGCCGGTCCGGTTCAGCGCCTTCGCGATCAGTTCCTTCTCCAGCACTTTCTGTGCGGCCTTAAGGGAGTATCCTTCAAATATATCCCTGGCCGGACCTGGTCCAGACCGCTTTTCAAGTTCAGCCGGAAAATTTTCCGGCGTCAGGACGCTCTCATCCGTCAACACCATGGCGCGTTCGATCATATTCTCAAGCTCTCTGACATTTCCCGGCCAATCATACTTCATCAGCAATGCCATCGCTGCCGGCGAGATGCCCCGGATGCGTTTATCGAGCCGCTCATTGAAAAGATTGATGAAATGGCGGCATAATAAGGGAATATCCTCAGCCCATTCTTTCAGCGCAGGGGCATGGATCCTTAACACATTCAGCCGGTAGAAAAGGTCTTCGCGGAATCTGTTTTCCTTAATTTCATTTTCCAGTTTTTTTGCCGTTGCCGCAATCACACGCACATCGATAATTTTTGTCCGGGAATCACCCACCGGCCGGATTTCGCTTTCCTGCAAAACCCGCAACAGCTTCACCTGAAGCGCCAGCGGCAGTTCTCCGATTTCGTCGAGGAAAATGGTCCCGCCGCCGGCTTCCTCAAACAGACCGATTTTGTTCCGGTCCGCCCCGGTAAAAGCCCCCTTGATGTGTCCGAACAATTCACTCTCCAGCAGGTTTTCAGGTATGCCGCCGCAATTAAGCGGCACAAAGGGCTTGGCGGCCCGCTTGCCCGCAAAGTGGATCCCCCGGGCGATGAGTTCTTTTCCGGTACCGCTTTCGCCGGTTATCAGAACGGTGATGTCATAACGTCCGGCCTTTTCCGCGAGCCCATACACCGTCTGTATCGCCCGGCTTTTGCCCACCATATTATAAAAACTGAAATTTTTCTGAATCCGCTGAATCCGTTCGCGCAGCTGGCGGTTTTCCATTTTCAATTTTTCGCGTTCTTCAGCTTTTCTGAAAATCAGGCGGATCTCATCGGCTTTGAACGGTTTGGAGATAAAATCATAAGCCCCCAGCTTCATGGCTTCAACAGCTACATCAACCGTACCGTAAGCGGACATCATGATCACGGTAGCCGACCCCAGGATCGAGCCGGCTTCCTGCAAAAATGTAATGCCGTCCATTTTCGGCATTTTAATATCGCAGAGAATAAAATCATAGGAGTGCTGCCGAATACGCTCTAATCCCTCCCTGCCGTCTGCCGCGGCGTCTACCTGATAGGCGGACTTGCTGAACATAGCCGTCAACATGTGGCGCATGTTTTCTTCATCATCAATGATCAGCAGACGCTTCAGATTGGCGCTGTTTATAGGATTCGGCTCCATTAGGTATAATCCTTCCATGATTGACTTTGTCCTGAAAAGTCTGGCCCTCTATGTCCGTTCAGAAATAAATGAAGCTACCGTGAAGTTTAGAATTTGATATTTTGAATTTCAATGAGCCTCTTCAACGGCACTCAGCGGCAGATGCACCGAGAGGGTCGTGCCCTGCCCTTCCCGACTGGCCGCTTTAATGGCGCCGCCCATCCCTTCAATGATCATAAAGCTGACGGAAAGTCCCAGTCCGGTTCCTTTGCCGGGTTCTTTGGTCGTGAAAAAAGGATCAAAAATATTCCCCATATTTTCAGCGGAAATCCCGGGACCGTTATCTTCAAACATAATTTTCAGGGTCTCCTGCTGCTGCAAAGCACCGGGATCGGATGACGACAATACTTCGGTTTGAATCGTCAATTGTCCGTCGCGATTTCCTTCCCCTGCGTCTATGGCATCGACGGCATTGATGGCTAAATTCAAAAAAACCTGCCGCAGCTGTTCGGCATCTGCCAGAACCACATTTTTTACGGCAGACAGCTGGAGCGTAAGTCGGATTTTTGACATCAGCGGTTGGACTCTTAAAATATGGGCCATGTCTTCAATCAGTCCGTGAACCGATACGGTTTTTGAAGCTTTTGGTGTCGGCCGGGCAAGATCCAGCAACTGTCGAATGATGGTATTGATCCGATTGATTTCGTTTTCCGTCCGGTCAAGGTAATCGTTTTTTTCTGATTCGGACAAGTTTTCTTGTTTTAACAGCTCCAGGTAACCTATGACAATGCCGATGGGATTGCCGATTTCATGGGCGATACCGGCGGACAGCCGTCCCACCGCCGCCAGTTTTTCGGCCCGGATAATTTCGCTTTGGGCCAGTTTCAATTCACAGTTCGCTTTTTCAAGGGACAGCACGGTGGCCCGCAGCTTCTCTTTATCCGCTGAAATACGCTTAAACATTCGGTTCAGCGATCTCGACAATTGGTTGAGTTCACTGTCTCCCTTACGAACGGAAAAAAGGATATCATCATCCTCCTCCCGGTATTCCTCGGCCCGGTTTACCAATCGGCGAATCGGCTGCAGGTACACTTTTGAAAGCCGGAACAGACCGATTCCTGTCAGTATGACCAGATTAAGCGCCATATACAGCAATAATATCTTCTGGGATCGCCGTAAAGACTGATATGTGCCATCAAGGGACAACGCCAGTCCGGCGCCGGCGATTATCCGGTTTTGTTTCAGCAGTGGTGCTGCAAGCAGAAGGGTATGGGGCTGTTTCCAGAAAACGCCCCAGGTTTCACCGACGAGTCCTTTTTGCCGGCGCCCTGATTTCATCGATTTTTTCACCAGCAAGTCGATTTCCCTGCCATACCCGCAAGTCTCGCGTGTATTTAAGACGATAGGGCCATCCATTGAAAGCACCAGGGTGCAGGCGAAATCATCCTGATACGGCAATTGGCGTAAATTCTCTCTTATGAATTTCGTCAAATCAGATTGAGATGTGTCGGCCGATTGCTGGATGAGACTGGTTAAATTCGATAACAGCAAAAACCCCTTTTCAATCTCGGATTGAACCAGGTCCTGCTGCGCCCTCATGGTCACCACCAAATTCGTCAGCAGCATCGCCAGCAACAGTAGAACGGCAATGGTAACGACAATATTGGTCTTTAATCCCCTTGCGAACACGGTCGGCCTCCGTCTACGACGGCTGAAATTATAACCGCTTGATATTTCGTACTAAAATATGACTGAAACCCGGTTCCCAGTCAAGATAATAATCCATGATTTACCGATTGACGAACATCAGGTATATATATTACTCTAAAATTTATAATGTTCTTTTCTACCTCATCCGGAGTATTTTATGAAATCTACAAAGATAAGAATCGGAATCCTGCTGTTTGTTATTATGATGGTTGGCATTATGGCGATCCCCGTAGGGGGTTTATGCCGGGAGCAAAAGGATATTAAGTCCATCGCACCGGATGATGAAATGCGATCCTCCATCCACTCGGTTGACGGTTATGCCTATCTGTCGGACAACATGACCCTCACCGATATTCGCGCCGCTGCATTTGCCGATGCAAAGCGAAAGGCACTCGAGATGGCCAAAACCTTTATTCAATCCAAAACAAAAGTCGAGGATTTCGTCGTAAAATACGATCTAATCTGGTCGGAAGCCGAAGGTGCGGTTTCGGTTCTGGAGCAGAAAGATTTTGGGATTGAAGACAACAGCCGCTATCATGTCTGGATCAAGGCCGAAATCGAATACAGCCTTAAACCAAAAGGAAAAGAAATTCCCACCACGGAACCGGTCCCCGGCGGGCCCTTAACGGTCAAAATCTGGACTTCCCAGAAAACTTACAAAGAAAACGAGAATATCCAGATATTCATCCAGGGCAACCGCAACTATTACGCCCGCATCGTAAACATATCATCAAACGGCGAAATTATTCAACTTCTGCCCAACGGTTACCGCCAGACAAGCTATTTCGAAGCCGGAAGGGTTTATAAGATCCCCGATCAGGGCGATCTCTTTGCATTAACCGTAAGCCCGCCGTTCGGTCAGGATCAGATCGTGGTCTATGCCAGCGAGGTTCCCCTGGGTCAGATCAACCTCCAGCAAGTGGGGCAGGGACTGGCCCGTTATCAGGGAACCCGTTCGGCTTTATCCGCCACGACCCGCGGGATTGCCGTTTCGCCCGCAATACCCGGAAATGAAGCCGGCGCCGAGTTTTACGAAGCCTCCTGGGAAATTGTAACCGGGGAGAAGTAACCGCAAATAGGGGTCAAGGGGTCAAGGAACGAATCGAAGCTGGTGGGGCAGACTACAATCCCTCAAAGCGGGATTCGACCGTAAGGAATCTTAATCTGATTTTAATATTATGCACGTTCATTGTTGCGATTCAAAATATTTTGCTCTGTAATGTCGCTTGAGATATTTATTAAGACTGATTACCAAATCTTTAATTCTTTTATTTTTCAGCATTTCACTTGAACCCTGTAATCCTGGAACCCTTGAATCCTTTAGGTTCATCATAAAGTAGAAATGATCCACAAATAGCAAAGCCCGGGATCAGGATCACTGATTCCGGGCTTTAAAAGATTTTCGGCGGCGTCCTACTCTCCCACACAGCTTCCCATGCAGTACCATCGGCGCTAAAGAGCTTAACTTCCGTGTTCGGGATGGGAACGGGTGTTGCCTCTTCGCTATTGCCACCGAAAAAATGAAACAAATTTAAATTTTCATTTTCTCAATTTGAATATAAGTACAATAAAACGCTCAACCATTTGTGTCAAAAATTGTGGCTAAGCCGCACGACCTATTAGTACCCGTAAGCTAAACATATTACTATGCGTGCACATCGGGCCTATCAACCTTGTCGTCTTCAAGGGGTCTTTAGTTCCGCTGGTTTCCCAGCGAAAGGGATATCTAATCTTGAGGCTGGCTTCCCGCTTAGATGCTTTCAGCGGTTATCCAATCCGAACATAGCTACCCAGCTATGCCGCTGGCGCGACAACTGGAACACCATTGGTTCGTCCATTCCGGTCCTCTCGTACTAGGAACAGATTCTCTCAAATATCCTGCGCCCACGATAGATAGGGACCAAACTGTCTCACGACGTTTTAAACCCAGCTCACGTACCACTTTAATCGGCGAACAGCCGAACCCTTGGGACCTGCTCCAGCCCCAGGATGTGATGAGCCGACATCGAGGTGCCAAACCGCG
>Ga0209164_1000310_pt1 | contig 131327 bp, 100 predicted proteins | sample MTBNYHSulfiMetaG_FD_187458 | JGI IMG/M metagenome (GOLD analysis project Ga0209164, IMG submission 187458) | Enrichment culture microbial communities from rom New York Harbor, USA that are MTBE-degrading - MTBE-NYH (New York Harbor Sulfidogenic)... | ecosystem: Environmental > Aquatic > Marine... | reverse complement strand
AAGGGGATCAAGGGGATCAAGGGGATCAAGGGGATCAAGGGGATCAAGGGGATCAAGGGGATCAAGGGGATCAAGGGGATCAAGGGGATCAAGGGGATCAAGGGGATCAAGGGGATCAAGGGGATCAAGGGGATCATTATAAAAAAATAAACCGTTAATTTATAGAATTTTGCGGGTACTAAAAAATATATGGCTTATTAATTTTCGTCGTACAGACAGGGCATGCCCTGTCTCTTGTATAGGCAGGGCATGCTTGAATTGTACAGACAGGACATGCTTGAATTGTACAGACAGGGCATGCCCTGTCTCTACAAATTCCCCCATCCCCATTGTTCACATCTTGTTGATACTTTCCGGTATATTTGAAGGCTTACTTTAACACAAAACTGTATTTTTGACATATCCGTTATAATTTCAATATGATGGCATACAGAAGAATGAAAGACGAAAATCTACTTCGAAGGAATAAGCATGCTATAATGTTCAATAACCGCGAAATGCAGGCTATTGAAGCCTACTGCAGAAAATACAGGGTTGAGAATAAGTCAAGGTTCATGAGGGAAACAATACTTACCGAAGTACTTAGCAGGTTCGATAAAGACTATCCAACATTATTTGAATTCGAAAAACCAAACTTATTCATTCAATAAATTCAAAATAAAGACTTTTTTCTTTATATTTATTCCGAAATCAAAATTCTTTTTATTATGAGAATTGAAGGAACAAAAACCACCCCAAGTATATTCATTGAAAATAACTTAATGGAGATAAAAGGAAGATCTATCCCTGAAGATGCTCATGATTTCTTCTCTCCCCTGCAATCTGAAATGGAAGCATTTATTGGAAATATTGAAAATAAGGCAGAAATAAAATTTCATCTGGAATACATAAACAGCGGATCAAAAAAGTATATATCAACCCTTCTGGGTATCCTTAATGATCTGTATCTCAAAGGGAAAGACATAACCATTTACTGGCATTATGATCAGGATGATGATTCAATGCTGGAACTTGGAAATGATTTTAGAAGTTTATTACAGATCCCATTTAAAGTGATTGCAGTTAAATAATGATGAGCCTGTTATGAGAAATGGGTATTTGTAGTTGTTTAAGTTGTCTCTCCATCTTCCTCCCCACCCTGGCATATGTCCTTGAAATTATGGCAAATCTAAATTAAGACTTCCTGCAGTAGACTCAATATTATAATTACTAACTTTGCACTTTTCGTGAAAGGCAGAATATTTTCAGTAGTTTCTATAATGTCAATAGTTCGTTAAAATAAAAAAAACACAGAGGCGCAAAGGCGCAAAATATTGATTACTAATAATATGTGCAACATTTAGTTAATACAATTCTCTTTATTAATACAATAAAAATTTTATAAAGTATTAATAATGTTGTATGAAGCAGAAATTTATAAAAATTATCACTATGAGAAACCTTACTCGGATATCCCTGCTGGTTTTACTGATCCTGTTTCAGAATTTTTATGTTTTCAGTAATTCTTCTTTCCCTCCATACCCGGAGATCACTTTTGCAGTGATCAGTGATCTTCACTTTTATGATCCTGCACTGGGAACAGAAGGGAAAGCTTTTGAGGAATATACCAGTAATGATCGTAAATTATTAAAGGAAAGTGTTGAAATACTTGAAGAAGCAATTACATTCATTACTGAAACAGATGCTGATTTTGTACTGATACCTGGTGACCTGACAAAGGATGGAGAAAAATCTGGTCATGAAAAAGTAGCCGAATATCTGCAAAAGATCAGCGATAGTGGCAAAAAAGTATATGTAATCCCGGGAAATCATGATATCAGTAATCCTTCAGCATTAAGGTATATGGGTGATACAAAAGAGAGAGTTCCGAACATTACACCTTTGGAATTCAGTAAGATATATACTTCTTTCGGTTATGGGGAGGCGCTCTCCAGGGATGATCATTCTTTAAGTTATGTTGTTGAACCCGTAGATGGCCTGTGGATCCTTGGTCTGGATGCATGCCGTTATAATGATAACCCGGCTGAAGGACATCCAGTAACCGGCGGGAAGTTAAGCAGGGAAACTATTCAATGGCTTGATGAAATACTTCAGGAGGGCAATAGGAAGCAAAAAGCAATGATTGCATTCATGCATCATGGCGTGCTTGAACATTATGAAAAACAGAAGAAGTTCTATGGGGAATACGTGATAGATAATTATAAAAAAGTTTCGGCAATGCTGGCAGATCATGGAGTAAAGATTGTTTTTACAGGACATTATCATGCACAGGACATTACTTTAAAGGATTTCGGGGAAGGCAGTTTCATATCTGATGTTGAGACAGGTTCACTGGTTACTTATCCCTGTCCGGTAAGAACAGTAAGATTAACCCGGACACAGGATATGATAATACAATCTCATTTTATTGAAAATATTCCTTCTGTTCCGGATTTTAAAAAATATTCCCGTGAATATGTTCATTCAGGAATTTCAGGTATTGCTGCAAATACTCTTATTGACATGAAAGTAGAAAGTACAGAGGCATGGAAGCTTTCCGGGCAGGTGGCAGATGCATTTGTTTCACATTATTCGGGAGATGAAGTAGCTCCGGAAAAACCTTTAAATATGGATGGTATCAGTTTTAAAGGGAAGTTTTTAATTGGATTTAAAAAGAATCTGGTTAAGACTTTATATCATGATTTGCCTCCTGCAGATAATTTTCTGGAGATGAAGTTGATAAATCCTAAACCCTGACAGGAGTTAATTTCATCCCTCCGGATAAAATAATCCCGGAGTTTATCAGTTATTTACCTGTAACACTAATTTTCTCTTGAGAAAGAAATTTTTAAATATAACACTGTTGGCTGTCATGGTTTTTCTCACCGCATGCACCACTGAGAAAAACACCCTGATAACCCGCTCATATCATAACCTTACCTCAAACTACAACATCTTCTTTAATGGCAGTGAAAGTTTTAAAAAAGGTGTTGATAAGGCTGAAAAATCCTTCGAAGATAATTATACACAGATCCTCCCTGTTTTTTATTATTCAAATGAGTCGGTTGCACAAACTGTCAAACCTGATATGGACAGGGCACTGACAAAGGCGACAAAAGTCATTACACTTCATTCCATAACAGCGAAACCTGAAATGAAGAAGGGCCCGGTAACTCAGAAACAACGTGACTTTTTCAATAAAAAAGAATATAATAAATGGATAGATAATAACTTCCTTTTAATGGGTAAAGCTTATGTCTATAAAAACGACTTTTATCTTGCGCTTGAGACATTTCGTCGACTCATTGCTGATTTTCCGGGTGAACCTTCGAGATACGAAGCTCTCATCTGGATGGCAAGAGCATATAATGAATTAAAAGAATACAGGGAATCGGAAAGGATACTCATGTTGCTGGAATCTGACCAGAAATTGCCTAAGAAACTTAAATCGGATATGTATATTACTTATGGTGACCTCTATATAAAACAAAATAACCTTGAAAAAGCATATCCTCTTGTTGAAAAAGCGTTGAAATACACTAAAATGAAAAAAAATATCATCCGGTATTCATATATACTTGCGCAATTATATGAAGAAACAGGTAATTATGATAAGGCAACAAGGAAATACAGGGATGTTATAAAGATGAATCCCCCCTATGAAATGACTTTCAACGCAAAAATCAGTATGGCCGGAACTTTCAGAACCGGCAACGAGGATGCCAAAGATATCCGTACCCAACTTAAAAAAATGCTGAAAGATGAGAAAAATAAAGACTACCTTGACCAGGTATATTATGCGCTGGGAAAACTTGAAATGAGAATGAGTAATGAAAATGAGGCAATAGAATTTTTTAAACTCAGCATAAGTAACAGTAAATCAAACCTATATCAGAAAGGTCAAACATATCTTACATTAGGAGATTATTATTTCAATAAAAGAGATTATCAACTGGCACAGGCATATTATGACAGCTCACTTCAAAATCTGACTTCAGACTATGAAAAATATGCAGACCTCGAATTAAGAACAAAAAGCCTTACCGGCCTGGTTGAGAATATCCGTACTTATGAACTGGAAGACAGTCTTCAGATGCTTGCATCTCTTCCCGAACAGGAAAGATTCGTAATTGTAGATAAAATTATTGCGGAAGTAATAAGAAAGGAAGAAGAGGAAAAAAAATTAAAAAATGAGGAGCAAATGGATACCCAATATGCTTACATGATGGCAAACCAGGGACTCTCCAGGGAAGATCACACCGCCGAAGCAGGGAAATGGTATTTTTACAATCTTAATGCCAAAAGCTTTGGGCAGCCTGAATTCAGAATGAAATGGGGACAACGGAAACTTGAAGACAACTGGAGAAGAAAAAATAAACAATCTGTTGAATTTTTTGATAGCCAGAATGCCCTTACCCAGGAAGAAGATACCGTTTCAAAAACACCTTTAACAATACTGAATGACCGAAACCGTGAGTATTACCTTCAGAATATTCCTCTGACAGATTCCATGATGAATGCCTCACATGAAAGACTCTCAGGGGCACTCTTTAAACTGGGAGAGATCTACAGAACTGATTTCACTGATTTGAATAAATCAGCTGAATCTTTTGAGGAATTGATCAAAAGATACCCGGGAGGAAAATATTCCATTGATGCATATTATAATCTTTATGAATTATATTCCCTGTTGAATCAATCATCAAAATCACAGGTGTACAAGAACCGTCTTATTGCTGAATATCCTGAAAGTATGAAAGCAATGATACTTTCCAACCCGGATTATATCCTTCAGCTTGTTTCTGAAAGGGATAAAGAATATCAGTTCTATGACGACACATATGCTGCTTTAAACAGAGGCGAATATCAACTGGTGATCAAAAATGCCGGGACCGCACATGCGACTTTCATTCACAAAGAACTGCTGCCTCGTTTCCGTCTTCTCAAAGCACTCGCAATCGGTGGAATAAGTGGAAGAGAGGAAATGAAAACAGAAATGGAATTAATTGTTGCCGATTATCCAGAACATGAAGTCAGTAAATATGCAAATGAGATGATAGAATTTATTTACGCTGATTCCCCTGAAATAAAAATAGCAGATGTTCGCGAAGAAGCTGAAGAAATCTATCATTTTGATTCCACTGAAGTCCAATTCTTTGCTGTACATGCTGAAAAAACAGTAAATATTAATCAACTTAATTTTAATATTATTAATTTTAATCTTGATTATTTTAATAACCTTAACCTTTCAATTCAAAAGGAAACTATAGGAGAAGAAACCTTATTTGTGATCAAACGTTTCAGGGATTTGATTTCCGGTGAAAGATATCTTGATCAGTTCAACAGAGACACGGACGTATTCAGGGACATTGAAAGAAGTAAACTCCGCTTTTTCCTTATCAGTGAGGGAAATCTTAATACACTGACAGGGGATAAAAATGTTGAAAAATATATATTGTTTTTTGAGAAATATTATAGGGGAAAGCAATGAAAAATAAAATATTATGGGTCGACGATGAGATAGATCTTCTGAAACCCTATATCATTTTTCTGGAAGAGAAAGGATTTGATCTTGTTACATTTACTAACGGGGATGATGCTATTCGTATGATCAGCACTGAAGACCCGGATCTGATGATACTTGATGAACATATGCCCGGGTTGAGCGGACTTGAAACACTTCAGAGGATCAAAGAAATTAAACCCTTCCTGCCTGTAATAATGATAACAAAGACGGAAGAAGAAAACATAATGGATCAGGCAATAGGGGCCAAAATCACGGATTATCTGATTAAACCGGTAAATCCCAGGCAGATACTATTGGCGATAAAAAAAATACTGGATAACGAAAGGCTGATAAGCCAAAAAACGAGTACCGATTATAGAATACAGTTCAATAAAATCAGTCAGCAAATTAACTCCGCACATACATTTCATGATTGGGTAGAAATATATAAAATTCTGACATACTGGGAACTGGAACTGGAAAATGCCGCTGATGAAACTTTGGACGAAGTACTTGCTTCACAGCGTAATGAAGCCAACGGTGAATTCACCAGGTTTATCAGATCCAATTATATAAAATGGTTTACTGATCCGAAAGCAGATAAACCTCTGCTATCACCCGGAGTTTTTCCCGCTTCTGTATTTCCCTTTCTTGATAAAGGGGAAAAGGTATTTGTTTTTCTTATCGATAATTTTCGTTTTGACCAGTGGAAAACCTTACAGAAAGATATATCATCCAATTTGAAGGTGGAAAAGGAAGAAATATTTTGCAGTATTCTTCCTACCGTAACACAATATTCCAGGAATGCCATGTTTGCAGGTCTAATGCCATATTCAATTTTCGATATCTTTCCCGATCTGTGGGTCTTTGATGAGGATGAAACAGGGAAAAATTTAATGGAAAAAGATCTTTTTGAAAAGCATTTGGCAAGAACAGGAAAGAAATACAGGTTTAACTATGAAAAAGTAAGTAATATCAGGACAGGGAAAAAACTAGCAGAAATGGTAAGTGAAATGATGAATTATGATCTTAATATCATAATTTACAACTTTGTGGATATGCTTTCCCATGCCAGAACTGACATGGAAGTCATCCAGGAACTTGCAAATAATGACCGTGCTTACAGGTCAATTACTCTGAGCTGGTTCAGGCACTCACATTTACTGGAACTGATACGGGCACTTTCAGGAACCGGGGTGAGGGTGATATTGATGACCGATCACGGCTCAATAAGGGTAAATAATCCTGTAAAAATTGTAGGAGATAAAAAAACTTCAACCAACTTACGTTATAAACTCGGTAAGAATCTGTCATATAATCCCAAAGAAGTTTTTGAGATAAGAAAGCCTGAGCTGGTGCATCTTCCCAAAGCAAATATCACATCTTCTTATATTTTTGCAACAAACCATGATTTCCTTGTTTACCCTAATAATTATAACCATTTTGTCAGTTACTACCGTGACACATTTCAACATGGAGGGGTTTCAATGGAAGAGATGCTGCTCCCGTTAATTACTATGAAGGCGTAAGAAAATGAAGATAATGGAACTTAAGATAAACAGCCCGGAGACTATTGAAGAACCAGCCCGTAAATTCATTACATTATTAAAACATCACCGGATATTTGCTTTTTATGGTGAGTTAGGAGCAGGAAAGACCACATTCATTAAAGCAATATGTAAAGCTGCCGGTGTCACTGAACTTGTGACCAGTCCTTCTTTTGCACTTGTATATGAATACAGGTCATCTTCAGGAACAATTTTCTATCATTTCGATTTGTTCAGGTTAAAGAATTCTTTGGAAATGTATGATCTGGGCTATGAAGATTATTTTTACAGTGGAAATGTATGTTTTATCGAATGGCCTGAGATGGCTGAAGAACTGCTTCCGGATGAGACAGTAAAAGTGAGATTTAAAGTAAATTGTGATGGAAGCAGGGATATAAGTATTGGAAGTTAAAATATTGAATCTACACCGAAAAGTCATTTCCCCCTAAATCCCCCAAGGGGGACTTATTGCAAGTTGTTCATTATAAGGAACTCCCCCTTTTAGGGGGTTGGGGGGGAAGCCATTTAAAATTAAGACTTTTCGGAGTAGATACAATATTATTACTTGACAAAGTTCCGGAATTATAGTATTTTAGTTGATCTTCAATAATATTCTTTTCAGATGGCAAAAGCTGCATCTTCATCAACTGGATTTACATTTCCTAACGGAGGATTGCTTCCCAAGGAAGAAATGCTGGAAGTTGGGAGAAAACGTAAAAGTATGGTTATTGGTATTCCCAGGGAAGACCATACAACTGAAAGCAGGGTAGCACTCACTCCTGAAGCCGTAGAAATACTGATAAATAATGGTCATGAATTAATAATTGAAAATGAAGCCGGGAAAGGGGCAAATTACGCAAATACGGATTATAGTGAGAAAGGAGCCCGTATTATCAGGGAAAAGGCAGAGGTGTATCAGGCTGACATTATACTGAAGATCGCCCCCCCGGGTACTGAAGAAATTAAAATGATGAAATCACAGCAGGTATTGATCTCTTCGCTTCAATTGACAAGCCAGTGCAAAGAGTTCATTGAAACAATGATAAGAAAAAAAATAACAGCTATTTGTTTTGAAAGGATCAAGGATGAGAATAATTACTACCCGGTAACAAGGTCTATGAGCTGCATTGCAGGAAATACAGCGGTACTGATCGCTGCAGAATATCTCAGCAACCAGAGAGGAGGGAAAGGTGTTATGCTCGGTGGTATTACCGGGATAACTCCTACAGAGGTAATTATCCTTGGGGCTGGAACAGCAGCTGAATATGCCGTGAGGGCAGCAATGGGCCTTGGTGCATTTGTTAAGGTTTTTGACAGAAGTGTCCACCGGCTGACCCGTTTACAGAATAACCTGGGGATGAGACTACATACCTCTGTATTTCATCAACGTGTAATTAAAAAAGCACTGAAATCTGCAGATGTATTGATAGGAGCTATTCATCTCTCTGAAAAAGGTCCCCGATATTATGTAACCGAAGATATGGTAAAAGGAATGAAGAAGGGCTCTGTAATCGTTGACCTCAGTATCGACCAGGGAGGATGCGTGGAAACTTCCGAACTTAAATCACAAACCGATCCTGTTTTTACTAAACACGGTGTCGTCCATTATTGCGTGCCTAATGTTACTTCCCGTGTGGCAAGAACTGCAAGTATTGCCATCAGTAATGTCTTCCTTCCTATCATGCTGAACCTGGGTGATTCCGGGGGACTGAATGCTATGCTTAAAGAAGACCAGGGATTCAGACATGGAGTATATATTTATAACGGAATTCTGACTAATGAATATATAGGTAAGGTATTTAACCTCCCTTCAAAAGATATTGACCTTCTGATGGCTGCTTTCTGAAAGAATGATGAAATAAAAATCCGAATGAAAAATATTGTAATTACCTGTACAGTTCTTATCCTGTGTTTAATCTCATGTAATAAAGAAGATACCCTGCTGAATAAGGGAAGCATTACTGTCAGCTCCCGGAAATATTTTAACGGGACATATTATGTTAAAGGCTATTCTTTTGAGAAGTCCGGATTTGTGGACATCTTCCTGAATACTACCGAGGCTGATATTGTACCCGGCGATTCACTTAATCTGTCCGGCGGTTCAGAAGGGATACTCCTTTCCGTTTTAAGTAATAATCCTAATGGATTTTACCTTAATGCCCGGCATAATAATCTCCCTGATGCTAATACTTTCTTTGATAACTATATCACCGTAAATGCCCCTTCATTTTCTCCTCTGACTTATGTTTTAAAACCTTTTGATGTCTATACCCTCAAGACAAAAGATAATAATTATGTAAAATTGTTAGTAACAAATGTACAGGAAGGTTCAGATTATTTTGATGCAGACCTTAAATTTGTCATTCAAAGAGACGGCTCTCAATTATTTTCTGAATAGTCAGTGATATGATCCGAACCTTGCTTTTTTTTACTATACTTTGGGGTAGCCTCATAATTAGTATGATACTTATAATTCCTGTGGTGGTTCTAAAATATGTTAAGCAAAGATCCATCCAGGCAAAGTATCTCAGAAAATTAATAAGTTGTTGGTCCGGGTTTATGCTGTGGCTGGCCGGTGTGAGGATAATAAAAACCATCCCGGAAAATTTTCCTGAAAAAAATTATACCATTGTGGCAAATCACCAGGGTAATTTTGATATTCTTGTTATCCTTTCTTCATTGCCTGTAATTCCGGCTTTTATTGCAAAAATTGAATTAAGGAAAGTCCCATTCCTCAGTACCTGGATGAAAGCGATAAACTGTCTTTTTATTGACAGGACGGATTCCCCTGGTTCGAGGAAGAAAATAATGAACCGACTGAAGGAACAAAACCATAATCCACTAATATTGTTTCCAGAAGGGACGAGAAGCCGGCAGGAAAAATTGCTACCTTTCCGCACAGGTGGTTTAAAAATGATCTACGACAGTAAAACGGATGTTCTACCAATACGGATAAATGGCACATATAAAATCTGGGAAGAATCAAAGAAGATAACACCGGGAACTGTTAAAATAGATGTCAAATCCTTATTAAAGGCTGAAGAATACAGTCAATTAGCTTTTGAGGATTTTGTGAAGGAAATGAAAAAGTTGACAGGGTTATAACCCTGACAGGGTTATTAATATAATATGAAATATCTAATAATTTACTTTTTTTTAATTATTTTTTCAATTATTCAGGTAATTGGTTCTGATAAAGATAAATCAACATTACCTGGAACTTCTGATGATGAAATACCAGAGATAAATACTTTTCCTGATCTGTACTTTGAATGTCATATTGCAGAAATGAACAGGCACACCTGCATTGACCTTTTTTATAATGAGACAGTCAGGTATTACATACAACTTTATTTTACCGAGAGGGCTATCCAGGTGCCCGAAATTGCAGCACGTTCATTTATCTATTTCCCCAGGATTACTGAATATCTGCATGAATTTAACCTGCCGGAAGAATTAAAGTTTCTGCCCATACTGGAGTCTGCTCTTTCAGAAACAGCCGTATCGCCTTCAGGTGCGGTGGGTTTATGGCAGTTTAAGAAAGAAACAGGTATTTATTGTGGTCTTCAGATTGATCAATGGGAGGATGAGCGTATGAATGCCGAGGCTTCAACTATCGCTGCCTGTAAATACCTTAATGAAATGTATGAACAGTTTGGAGACTGGCACCTTGCCCTGATGGCCTACCAGGCCGGTCCGGGAACCATTCGCAGGGCTATAAAAAATTCCGGGGGAAAAAGAAAGTACGAAGAACTTATTCCATATTTACCGGAGCAGACAGTGAAATATTTACCGGCTTTTATTTCAGTGATTTATATATTTACTTATTACAGAAATCATTTATAATTATTAACCCGTTGTGCGATTACATTTTAATGGAATAAAAATGGTTACCTTAATTAAGTTATTAATAACCAGCTAATTAGTAAAATTTTATTCAATCATATCCTTGGTAAAACCATAAAAATATGTTTAAAAGCTCTTTGTCCCCCTCTAAATCTCCCCTAAAGGGGAGACTTAAAGCCCCCTTTAGGGGGTATGGGGGTAATTAAGATATTTATAATTATTGAGTTACATGTTTAACTTCAATCGCACAACGCGTTAAATATTATTAATTACTATCCTTTTCTTCGAAATGCATATTCTTTAATTTTGCTAATGAATTTCAACTGTGTAAAATTAAAATTCTGTTATTATTATTGAACATACCTTGCTTAATCAACTCCGTATCCTCATATTTTTCCTTGTTAATCGCTTTTGCAGATGACTTAATTACTAAAGAATTAATTTCTATGCAAAAAATGCCTATAAGCTTATTGTACATATATACAATAATAATTCTCTGAATTGCACTAATAGGGTACTTGGGATGTAACGTGTTAATTTATCATCTAATAAAAAAGTTTTATGAATCATACTGCTTTGCTATTTGCAGGAATTATTTCTGCAGAACTGCTGTCATCATGTAAGGCTCCGGAAAAACACGACAAATTACCTAATATTGTATTGATCATGGCTGATGACATGGGATATGAATGCTTAAGTTGCAACGGGGCACTTTCGTATTTTACTCCAAATCTGGACAAACTGGCTGAAGAGGGGATTAATTTCAGGATGTGTTTTTCACAACCTTTATGTACCCCATCCAGAGTGAAGCTTATGACAGGAAAATATAATTACCGGAATTATGTGGAATTTGCTTACCTTGACATTAATGAACGTACTTTCGGTAATATTCTCAAAGATGCCGGATACCGTACAGCTGTTGCAGGGAAATGGCAATTAAACGGAAAAGGGAAATATATGCTGGATGGGAATGGTAATAAAGATATTAATCGACCAAATAAATTCGGATTTGAAGAATATTGTTTATGGCAGTTGACCGGAATGGGAGAACGATATCCTAATCCACATATGGAACAAAATGGTGAAGTACTTAAAACCACTATTGATGATTATGGCCCGGATATAGCAGGTAATTATATAATGAACTTTATGGCGCGAAATAAAGATGTCCCCTTTTTTGCATATTATCCAATGATTTTACCTCATAATCCTTTCCGTCCTACTCCTGATTCACCGGAATGGCAGGATACTGCAAGAAGGATGGAATCTGATAACAAGTATTTCAAGGATATGGTTGAATATGCTGATAAAATTGTCGGGAGAATAGATAATAAGCTTGCAGAATTGGGAATAAGGGATAATACATTATTGATTTTTACAGGAGATAATGGAACAAATGAAGTCATTACTACTAATACTGTGAATGGATCATACCAGGGAGGTAAAGGAAATACAACAGATGCCGGTACACATGTTCCACTTATTATAAACTGGCCAGCTAAGATAAAAAATGGATTTGACACCTACAACCTTGTTGAATTCAGTGATTTTCTTCCTACACTTGCTGATGCGGCTCAAATAAAAAAACCTGAGGATATTGACGGTAAAAGTTTCTTTCCCCTGTTAACAGGAGAAAAATATACACCCCGGAAAACAGTTTTTGTACATCATGATCCGAAGATGCCAATACCACTTTGGGGCAAAATGAGGGCTGGTCGATTTATCAGAAACCATACACATAAATTGTACTATGAAGGATTATATTTTGATATTGAAAAGGATCCATTGGAAGAACATCCGCTTGATATTAAACTCCTAACAAAACGGGAAAGACTGATTTATGAAGAATTGAAGAAAGAACTTGATAAAGCTCCTGCATGGAACTTTACAGATGATAATATCAACAGCAAGAGAATGAAATGATTACCTGTACGGTTTAAGGATTAATATTTAATATCCTTATTACGGATAGATTAGTTACAATAAAACTATACAATTTCATTATCAATATTGACATATTTATTTTTATCATAATAACAGCATAAGTGGTTGAAATAACATAACTATAAATACATGGGAAAGAATATTAATCTGCTTATTTACCTTTTTTGTCCTGCATTATTAATTACATGTTCTTCTGGCAGAAAGCATATTTCAGAAGAGATACCAAATGTAATATTAATATTAACAGATGATCAGGGGAGCATGGATCTTAATTGCTATGGAGCAACTGATATTCAGACTCCAAACTTAGATAAACTGGCAAAACAAGGTATAAAATTTAATCAATTTTATGCGGGATCATCTATAAGCTCACCTTCCAGGGCATGTATCCTTACCGGAAAAACACCCCAGGGTGCACAACTGGCAACAAATGCCGGTAGCATGTACGGGGATATCGGGATGCCCGGCGAGCAGACAGTTATTTCAGAAATCTTTAAGAATGCAGGATATGCTACTGCACACATTGGAAAGTGGCATTTGGGATACAATGAAAAAACTATACCAAATTCACAAGGATTTGACTATTCTTTCGGACATATGGGAGGGTGTATTGATAATTACAGCCATTTTTTTTACTGGGGAGCGCCAAACAGGCATGATTTATGGGAAAACGGAGTTGAAGTATTTTACGACGGAAAATTCTTCCCTGAATTAATGGTTGAAAAGGCTGAAACTTATATAAAAGCTCATAGAAATACTCCGTTCTTTTTATATTTTACTCTAAATATTCCTCATTATCCCTTGCAACCCCCGGAAAGATGGAGAAAGGTATATAAAAATTTACCTATGCCACGAAGGGATTATGCTGCTTTCATATCAACTATGGATGAAATAATAGGCAAATTAATTACAATTATTGAAAAACAGAGTTTGAGTGAACAGACAATTATATTTTTTCTATCTGATCAGGGACACTCCTGTGAGCAGCGAACATTTGGTGGAGGGGGATATGCCGGCCCACTCAGGGGATGTAAATTTTCATTGTTTGAAGGGGGAATAAGGATTCCTGCAATTATTAGCTGGAAGGGTACACTTCCGGCAGATGTAACTATAAACCAGGTTTGTCATGCTATGGACATATTGCCTACATTGGCCTCATTAGCCGGAATACCGGAATTACCTGATGATCTGGAAGGCAAGGATCTTTCTGGTGTGATCAGAAACAATGAACCTTCACCACATGAAGCTTTGTACTGGAAATTAGATGATCAATGGGCAGTAAGGAAAGGGAACTGGAAACTTATCGGTAATCCCATAGATCCGGCATCTCCAGGATCAGTTAATAAAGAGAAGGATACGTTGTTCCTTGTAAACCTTGATGAGGATATTTCGGAAAGAGTAAACCTCGTTGATAAGGAACCGGAAAAACTCAAAGAAATGATAAATGAATATTTATCCTGGAAGTATTCAGAAAGCGAAGATAAATAGGAAAGAACAAAATATAATTATAAAACATACAAAACATACATGTCTTTGAAATATTCTTCCAGTGTGAAAGAATAAAAGGATATGAATAAATACAAACAGTTATAGGTATGGAAATTTGCCTTTGCTATGCATTACACAGTTCAAGTGCTCAATTAAATAACTAAATATATTCAAGTGAAGTGGTTAAAATTTTTTCCGGTTTATATAATGGGTTTTTCAGGATTGTTTTCATGCATTGATATTAAACAGCAAACAATCCCCAAGCCTGCCCCTATACAAACATTTGCTATTCATGAGGATGGAGGATTAATATATGATCCTCTTCACAGGCAATATGAGAAAGAAAATTCATCCATGAATTATGCGGAGGATTTCTATATTGAAAAGACAGTTAAATTGGATAATATTGAACTGTATTATAAAGTTCCTGAAGTAGCTCATGGATATGAGATAATTCCTATTCCGTATTATATAAAATTGGGAGATAAGACTGAATTTCCTTTAGCAATTGAAGCCACAGCTTTTGAAGATCCATTAAGGAAGGGGGGCAAGAATCTTTTTGATCTTTCACTTCCTGATGATATTTCTATCAGAGTTGAATACCTGGGCTCTATCACAGCACATATGAAACCAAATGCAAGACAGAATATAGAACCTGATTTTTCAGATGAGCCCGGGATTTATCCGGCTTTTGAAAGGCATCCTTTTACATGTTCAGGTATTGTGGAAAGCGGTGACATTATCTGGTTCAGGTTTAAAGTTATAAATACAGGTAATACTATTATGGATCCTGAAGGTTTTGGAGGCTGGGGATTATCCCCCGAATTAAGAAGAAAGAATGAAAATGGGGAATATAAGCATTATAGTATGCACCGGAATCTCTATATAAGGGATTTAAGTTACCTGTATCCGGGTGAAGCACGTGAATTCTGGGTAAACTTCACGGAAGAAGACTCAAGAGAATCCTATAGAATTCCTCCAGGCGATTACAGGATTATTTTCAGGGCATTTTACAGGTATTATAAAGAATGGAATGATCCCTTAAATTACTGGAACGGGGCGTGGATGTTTATTGCAGAACAACCTGTTATGATAAGGGAAAAAGCTGAAGAGAAAGAAGTTGAGCAAATGAAAGTTACTCTGATAAATGGTGATCAGAAAGATAAAATTACCCGGTACATTCATACATTCGAAGAGTTTATGACTTCTTTTGATTGCTGGCAAAAGCCATTGGCAGGACAGGATTCTCTGTCAGGAATTTTATATTTACAGGTTGCTCCCTGGACACAGGAAATTGTGTTAAAATTAATAGGGACTAATCCTGTGCGTTGTCAAACATCAATTACCTCGGTCAAAATCGATAATTCAGCATTAACGCTTACTCCAAAACTTCATGCGGACAATTGCATGATAGAGAATGGGCGCAGAATTCCTTTAGTTTACACCCAGATCATGAGCGATATGAGGGCAAATATTCAGGTTAGTCCATGGCCGGAAGATACAATTCGGAAAGATATTCTCAGGATGAAAAATTGTGGAGTAAATGTATGTGCAACTACTGCAATGCCTTGGCTGTATAATGATTTTCATAAACCGGAAGTTAATCATAACGGAGATGCGATGAAATATGCACTTGACATAGCCAGGCAGAAAGGTTTAAAGCTTGAAGCATGGGGATCTTATCCCTATGACAGGAGTACTGTAGCTGAAATATATAAAGCCCTGACCGGAGATACAACATATATGGAAACTTTCAGATCAGTGGTAAGCCATGCTGATCCAAATATTGCTAAAGCAAATGCTGCTATATGGTTATACCAGTTTACACGTTGGGGAAATGCTTATATACAATTTGAGTCAGGAAGTATTCCCTTTGCTACAGAAGATACCAGGGGCTGGATGCGACAGGATATTAATATACGTTATCCTATCGGTGATCTTTCTAAAAAAGCCTTCAGAGAATGGCTTCAAAAGAAATACCGGACTATTGAAGTATTGAACAAAGAGTGGAAGACTCATTTTATTTCTTTTGATGAAATTGATCCTGAAGAATACGGACAAGTAAACCAATATCACCATCGTTGGGAATACCTGGACAGATCGAAGGCATTTCATGACTGGAACAAGGCAATAAATGATTTTGACGAATGGCGTACACTGCTCAGGATTAAAAATTACAAGGAGTCCCTTGAAATCATCAGGAAGAAAGTTCCCCAAGCGGTAATATTACTTCGCACAGAAGGGGCAAATGCTATTATTGATGGTTTAGATCCTGCAAATCCCAATCCTCATTACCGACATATTCTGTATAGCCAGAGAAGGCTTGGAGCAATAGCAAACATGATCAGAGAATCGGGTATGGTTATATATCATTCCGATTATACTACAATTCCATTTACTCCTGCAGAATTAAAAGACATTACCAGGAAAGGGATGAAACAGGGAATTATACCAGCATGGCTTCCGCAATTCAACAACATGAGGGATATTGCTGTTAATTCTACGTATGGAACCGACTATCAGATTCATTACAATACGGATTTTCTGGTAAAAGGAGCGATGATGCATACTTTGAGTCCTGTTTTTACATGGTTCAAAACAGTTATTGAAGAAGGCGGAATACCCGGACTGCTTTGGTCGGATTATAACTGTGACGGTTTTGTTACTGAAACACAGGAAAAAGAGCTTATATTTTATAAAGAAAAAATGGAAAAATATCTCAATAGCCCGGAGGGGAAAAAAGCATCAACTAAAAGATTGAAGAATATCGATAGTTCCTGGTTGGATCAAACCAATCCTAAAAATTGTTATTTCCTGCCATGAAGAAAAATAATATAAATCATGGTTTTTCAGCCCATTCTCTTTGGATTTACATTCGCGCAGGACGCACAGCCGTATGTCTCTGCTTATGAACTTCATGCATAAATTTTTTTATATCTTCTGACCAACTGTCAGGTTTCATAAACTGACCCCGGTCACGACCCCAGGCCATTTTAAAAAATATCCCGAATCCTCCTCCTTTGTAAACAGCATTTAGTGCATCCATTGCGGCACTTGCTGGCCCGCCACCTTCAGTACCTGTCAGAGAATTTGCCCAGGGAGAACCCGGATCATTATATGGGTATCCGTATTTAAAATATAGTTTCCCAACAGGTTTTTGATATTTTGTCCGGGCTTCTTCAAGAGTACTAAGAATACCCAGAGGCCCACCCGGTACATTGTATTCCGGTTCATCATACCTTCCTTGATGATAACAATAGATATCAATTAAATCTATTACCGGGTCGGATGCATATTTATCAAGTATCTCTGAACTGCCGGAAAAGCAAACCAGGAAGTTATTTTTACCTGAGGTTTTATATTCCCCGATAACCTGGAGCCAGTGTCTGATATATTTATCAGGAGCATGATTAACTTCTCCGAAGGGGGAAAGAATATAATTTACTTCTGAAAGTTCAGCCAGGAGTTTACGTACATATTTTTCCTGGTATTCCAGTGCTTTACTGTTTTCAAAATATTCCGGAATAGCTTTATCATAAGGCAATCCGAGGCAATTTATATTATTCTCCGGATAAAATGGATGTCCTTTCCAGTGCAGGGCATGATCAATACCATGTTCACTGAAGATCCCGACAACAGGAACTATTCCGCGTTCATTGGACAGTCTTAAAATATTTATAAGACGTTCAAAATAATCCGGATCAAATTGTTCGAGATCAAAACGAGAACCTCCGAAAGTTGTTTCCCCATATCCGCTACGTTTCCATGGATAATCATAAGTTTGTATCGTTTTCTCTTTGCCTGATTTTACATTTACCAGGTTATTCCACCCTCCCCAGTTAATTGTGCCTAAATCGGTAACAAGGAGATTCATATAATAAGGGACCATCATGCTGTCTAATATTTCAGACACTTCTGAAATTGAATGCCCGGTGGTGAAATGATAGTCCATCTGCCCGGTGAGAAATACTGTTTTATTGTTTACAGTTACATAACGGCCATTAATACCAAGGGATTTTACAGGGGCAGGAACAGGTTGATTATGCTGCAATAAGAATATGTACAATATTATGATGCATTTCCACCCTTTCATTCTTATAGGAATTTTAGTTGAATTTTCCTACGGCTATTGCCCAATCTGATTCATAGGGCAAATTTATTTTTTGAAAATCAGGTTTAAGTTTTCCTAGTTGAATTTCCCTGTATTTTTTCTTAGTATCCACTGCAATAGCTGATTGACACGATGACATACCTGAAAGGTCCAATGATATATGCTTACTATCTTCAATATAAAAAATAAAATGCTTAAAGTCTTCATCTACAAGTGCATATCCATCAGTAATGTCTTTTGAGGCAGCCATATTTAATCTGAATCTGTTTTTATTATGGAAAAATACCGACCAGGTTTTTATCTGATCCTTGTTAGGATATGCTAAGGAATATTCATAAGATGTAATACCATCATAAAGATATCCCCAGATATTTGCCACACCTCCTGCCATAGTTGAATGCCAGAGTCCCCTGCGGGTTTGTACAGTATCATAATCTTTGTTTTTATACCTGGGAACATTTCTTATACGGAAACGGTCTTCTGAAAATGAGGGTTTGTCAGATCTTGTCAGTATGGTTTTCACATATAAATTATAGTCCGGACGATGCTGTTGATAAGAAGCATAATCCAGTGCATCTGATATTTGGGTTAGCTGAGCATGAAATGATCGGGCGCCGAGATAATGATGCCAGCCGAAATGTTCATGCATATAATCATGCCAGGAGGTTAATTGTTCTTCGTTTATCCATTCATATAAATCAAATCCATATCCCATAGTCCAACAAGGAAGTGGGCCCAATCTGGCTGCAATATATCTCTGGAGCCTCTGATCTACTTTTTGGTTAACACCCCATCGAAGAGGTGTTAATTTCCTTTGCTGATCGCCCCACATCCAGATATGAACAGCCCCTCCTGCCTGATATGTTTTTGTTATAAGCATTTCTAAAGCATTAAAAGTCCGGGGATCAGGATTCGGATCATCGGAATCTATTGCATCATAACCTTTATGATCTTTAATAGGTATATTGCCTTCCCTGGTCATATGGATATCAAACCATCCCATCCCGATGGTAGGTACATGAAATCCGGTAAAACCATGTTCAACAATGAATTCATTAATATCTTTATCGACCTGATTTTCGTCAATGGAAAAAACATCGGGAGTTTTGTACATTAGATATTGAGGAGAAAAGGGTTGATTTGTTCCTTCCCATACCCATTTATTGCCACAGTTTGTGATAAAACCGTGAGCATTTTTATCAGGATTACGACTTACAACTATACTTCCTGTAAATCCATTTAATTCCGGATCATCACTTATTGTTGTGAATGCCCATGTTCCTTTCTTTGTGCCTGTAAAACGGAATTTCCAGGTATTATTTTCGTCATAGAACATCTCTGTAATTCTCTTTTCGTTACTTGAAGAATGGGTAAAAATGACTTTTGCTATAATATCATAGGGATTCCCATTATAGGTTGGATTTTTTAATTCCCATTCCAGAAAAGGGCCATATAATAAACAAGAACGCTTTTCGGGGAAAAAAGACTCTGAAAATTCTGCCTGCAAATAAGAAGAAAGCAGTATTACATTCATTAATAAAAAACTTTTCATTTGAAATAGAATTATTATTTCACTTACTCAAATAAGCTCAGATATATGATTTCATTTGTCAGTCTTTAAACTACCGGTGCTTCCAATAATTTTGTCATTGCACAGTCATAATAGTTAATCTACGGGCTTCATTTCAATTAAATCCAGTCCGAATGCATATCCCCTGGAAGATGGATTTTTCCCGGCACATCTGAATTCAATTGTATGTTCTCCCTTTTTTAATTCCAGTACATTTAGCCATATAGAAAGGCTTGGCTGTGAAAGATTTAAGGAATAAGCATCAATTGTTTCACCGATTTCTTCTCCGTTAAGAAATATCCGGTACATACCATAATCCCATGAGCGTGTCAGATGCAGCCAGGTGTCGAATTTTCCGGATTCTGTTATATCAAATTTAACTGAAAAAGAAGCATTACTATCGGGAGGAGAGAAGTGAAGGTAATAACCATCACTGGTTTCATTAAGCATTTTTGTCTCAGGCCGGGCACCGGAAGCTTTATATGAAGGAGCCAGAAGTTCTCCCTGCAACCTTATAATTTCATTCGGATAGAGTCTCTCATACAATGGGGGCATGGAAGTAAATTCCTTGTGTGGTTCAGTTTGATACCAATAAGCTACGCTGCTGTAATCATCTGCCCGTTCGGTGTATATCCCCCTTTGACCGGGTATTTGCCTTATTCCTTTATGTTCAATAGTAAATCTGAGAGATTTTGTAAAAGCTATTGGATCAGAAATATGAAACCGATAAACAGTAACTCTTTGAAAACTTCCTGGTCTTTCATTTAATGTACATCCGTAAAATAATCCTCCATATTCCCGTAAACCGTAAGCCTGGCTGAAATAATCCTCAGCTCCGGTACCTTTAATACCTGGTACTTCTTCTCCGTCAATATAGAACCTGTCATCACCTTCACCCCACCAGGAAGGTTCCTGGCAGCGCACAGAAAGATTACAACCAACAAAATGTCCTTTTCCTTCAGATTCAAGAATCAGATAATCAGCATTTGGTGTACAGGGGAATTCCTGACGGTACTTAGCATGAAAATATTCTGTTTTCTCAGGTAAATTATCAAGCTTTTGCCAGTCTATATACCAGTACAAGGCTTTAAGTTCCTCATCTCCTTCATTGGTAACTTCAATCCTTGCTGACTTCCTGAAGGGCATCGGGAAATAACAATTTCTTCCTTTTCCATCGCGCGATACATCAAATGGGAAGCTTTTTACATTTACATCAAGGCCGTGACCCTGGCAGAAAAAATCATTTAAAGGTGTTTCTACACTTGGATACTTTTCATTATCCCAGTACATTTTTAAAATTAATTTTTTTCCATAAAATTTTATAAAAGGATGCATTGTAAACCAGATGTGAGTAATACATCCCGGGCCTTCCATTTTAGCTAATACAAGAGTTTCTCCCGCAGGAATAGGTCGTGCATCACGGTTCCCGTTATGCCATTCCGGATCAGCACTTGATTCACGCATTGACCTGTAATTTTTTTCTGACAACAGATTGAAAAAAAGAAATTCTGATTCCTGTGAAAAAGATATACCTGAGAATAAGAAAAATATCAGATAACCGCTAAGAATACTTCTCTTACTGAAAAATGAGCAGATGTTATTCATGTTGTTTTTTTTAGTTTATAATAACATTAAACACATAACTTTACTTTAACCCTAATATTCATAAAATTTAAGATGAATGCAGGCAATAATCTGAAAAGGTATAAAATATAAGCTGTTGCAATAGGGTAGCTATTTACTAATGTGTTAATAACTAAATACACACAACTAATAATAATTTTATGGAAAAAAGAAATCACAGTAGTAAAAAGAGAATGATAAATTTACGTTCCGTATTCTCGGCTAAAATTTTTTTAAGATTTATAATAATCAGTCATATTAGTTTAATAACTTTTGGATTTAATGATAATACAAAAATCTTTGCACAAACCGAAAGCAGTATACCTTTGATTTGGTGCACTGATCTTTTCCATCCTCCGCAGGATCCTGATGATCATCTGGACCTTATAACTGTTTTTGCATTTCCGGAGTTTGATATAAGGGCAGTATTACTTGACCAGGGTGGTAAGCAGGAAAAAGATCCGGGGCAGATTGTGATAAAACAGATGATGGAAATAACAGGCAAAAAGATTCCTTATGCAATTGGATTAGCAGATAAATTAAAATCTATTGATGATACAGGAGAAGATCAGGCACCACAATATCAGGGTGCGGTAAATTTATTTCTTAAAACTCTTGAACAATCTCCTGATCCTGTTCATGTTATGGTTGCAGGCAGTCTGAGGGATGTTGTTGCCGCTTTCAATCGTAATCCGGAACTGGTAAAAGAAAAGGTAGCAAAATTTCATATTAATATAGGTCGTGCTGCATTAGCAGGAGGAGAGTGGAATGTACACCTTGATGCCTTCGCATACCGGCAATTACTGGAATCAGGACTTCCTGTTAACTGGTATCCTTGTCTTCCATTGAACAGCATGAAAAGCAGTCATTGGTTGCTGGAGCACTACGGTGATGTATTTGAAACAGCTCCTCTGGAGATTCAAAATCTGTTTATTTATGCAATGAGTCGCGTGGATACAACAGAAATAGATCCTTTGGATGCTATTAAAATGAATCTCCGACCATGGAGAAGAAATATCTGGGAAAGAGAGAAAAATATGTGGTGTACGGCATCAATTATACATGCTTCAGGAAGAAAAATTTACAGAAAGGGGGATGATTGGATGGTACTTCAGGGACCACCTCCATCTGATGCAACGGAAGTAATCCCATTTACCCTGGTGCCTGCAAGAATACAGGTAGATCAGAAAGGATTTACCAAGCAACTCAGCTACGATTCCCAGAATCCTAATGTTGATGCTATTCAGTCAGATGATCATAAGCTATATTCTGAAGCTATGGCCGGATGTTTGAAATATCTCTTTATGAATTTCCCGGTAAATGTTGAGAAAAAAAGAAAGCGTTAAATAATAAAAGTTTTAATTTTCTTTGTTAACAGCTGTTTAATTAAAATAAAAACCTTTGTATTTGGGGAAAAACAATAGTTGTTACAGAATATCTGTAATTATAATTTCAGTTTTCTTATCTTTTATTTATGCATGTGATTTACATAGATCCTCAACCGGAAGTTCAGGTCAAAAAGGCATTGAAAATTTATATCAGGAAAAAGAAGATTCGTTCAATGTATCTTCATATTTTTCAGTCGATAAGGACACAGGCAGAATAGTAAATATCGTTGTACTTCAGGCAGGAAATGAACATTATAAAAATGGGAATCCCGGATCTGAAGCTAATTTTTTATTATTTGAACAACTGGCAAAAGAAGCTGCCAGGTCAGTTCCTTATCCGGATCTTATATGTTTTCCTGAGTATGCAATTTCCGGATGGCCTTATCCTAAGGAAGATATAATGAACAGTATTGCGGAATACATACCTGGTGAAGGTAAATGGTATATGAAATATAAAAATCTGTCACGGTATATTGGGATTCCTATATTGTGCTGGTTGGTTGAAATATCTGATTCCAAATATTATAATACTGCATTTCTGATTGATGGTCATGGGAATTTTAAAGGAAAATACAGGAAAGTACAGGCAAATCTTGGAGAACAGATCTGGTGGGGATGGTCACAGGGCGAAAGGTTTGAATTAATTGAACTGGAAGAGGTACGATATGGTATAAGCATTTGTGCAGATATGTGGTTTCCTGAAACAGTGCGTTGTCAGGAACTATTGGGAGCTGATGTTATTCTGCACCTTTCTGTTGCAGATGATATGAACCATATAATGCCTGTAAGAGCATTCGACAGCAGATTACCTATTGTTGTCTGTATCTTTCAGGGAGGATCATACGCAATTGATGCTAATGGCAATTTGTTGGGAAAACTTGAATCTGAATATCCTGCCTGGTATACATTTCAAATTAATGCATTTGAAAAACACCTGGGCAGGAAATATGGTGGCTTATGGGATGTTAAAAAAGGAAATCAAAACATACGAAATGTTGAAGCATACTCTGTGTTGACAGATCCTTCAACAAGGCCACCCTGGACTGAAATATTTATGGATGGGAACGGGAATCGACAATCCCGTGAACAGCTCCTGGAACGTTTCCATGGACGTTATGATGCTAAAGATCCGGTAAAAGTACCTTAATAGAGAATGTAAAAACATAATTTTATTTTTAACTTTTCATGATGCAGAATATAAAAAGAACGTGTATAACAACACTAGTTGCTTGCGGATTAACTTTCTCAATATTTGCACATTACAAAATAACTTGTGTTGATACTGCGAAAAGTAATATTTTAATCGTTGCTTCAGTACAAATGCGTTCCTCAGATAATATAAATGAAAATGTTGAACATATAAATGCTTTTATAGAAGATTGTGCATCAAAAGGGGTCCATATTATTGTTTTTCCGGAAACTGCGCTGAGTGGATATTCTGAAAAAGTAATTAACCTTCTTAGCAAAGAACAGATTGATCAGGCTGAAAAGAAGATTGCAGAAAAATGCCGGGAGTCAGCAGTATATGCTATCGTGGGAATGCCCTGGCGCATTAATAAAAAATATTATAATTCCGCAACAGTGATCTCACCTGAAGGGGAAATACTTGAAAGATACTATAAAATTCAGCTTGCAGGTGAAAAATGGGCAGACCCCGGAGATCATCTTTCTGTTTTTAAAATCAGGGGAATACCATGTTCCATAATAATTTGTCACGATGAACGATACCCTGAATTAGTTCGGTTACCAGTCCTTGCAGGTGCACAAGTAATATTTTATATTTCAAACGAATCAAATATTACAGCTGAGAGAAAATTGAATCCCTATCGTGCTCAGATTCAGGCAAGAGCAGTTGAAAATAATGTTTTTATTGTGCATTCAAATGCACCAGCAAATTCTGATGCTTCAGGATCTCATGGACAAAGTCGTATTATCTTTCCTGATGGTAATATCATTCAGGAAGCTTCTATTTTTAAAGAAGAAATATTGATAGAAGAATTAGATATTACAAAAGCTAACCGGGCAAATGCAAAAAAGAGCCTCACAAGAGGTCCTTTGCAGGATTGGTGGAAAACTGGTATAAAACAAGTGAGGATTATTGAATAAAGAAATAGTTTTACATAATAAGATATTCCTATTAATTTTAATTTTTCTATTAAGAATATTTTCCAGTTATTAATATATATAATAATAAAAATATGAAAAAATCCAGGCTCATAATTATAGGTATACTATTGTTTGTAACTGCTTGTAAAGAACAAACAAAAATTACTACTTATAAAGAAGGTGATATAATTAAAATATCCAAACAGGATTTGCTTGATAAGATCAAAGGAGGATGGGCAGGACAGGTTATTGGATGTCCCTTTGGAGGTCCTACTGAATTTAAATATAATGGCACTTTCATTGACGATTATGTTCCCGTACCCTGGGACGAATTATTTGAAACGGTCAAAATGCCTGCTGACAATTTGAAAAGAAGACCTGAGGTAGCCTGGAAATATGATCTTCCCGAGGGAGATCATTCTGTCAGGGTGGTTTTAAAAGACTTGCCAACAGGTTGCGGTATTCAGCTAGGTGAAGTCATCCTATATTCCATAACAGACCCGGGGCCACAGGTTTATTAATATTCTTATCCAGGGATTATTCAAATAAAGTAAATAATAAATTATCAATCCTTTATGTTAAAATATCTTACATCAGTATTGTCAATTGGAATAAGCAATGTGGTAATAGGTTCATCCGGTTATAGCCAGGAAAAACCCAATGTAGTCTTCATTCTGGCAGATGATATGGGATGGGGTGATCTTACTTGTTATGGTCATCCCTATATCCAGACACCTAATCTTGACAAAATGGCAAGAGAAGGAATGCTTTTTACAAATTTTTATGTAAACGGACCAACCTGTTCTCCATCAAGAGTTGGTTTTATGACCGGACAGTTCCCCGGCCGCTTTTGCATTCCAAAACGATACTGTGTCCCCAATGATACAGGCGATGACTCTGCAGTTGATTCAAATATGCACAAGGGAGAATTTCTTGATCCAAAAATTACAACTTTAACCAAATTATTGCATAATACCGGATATAGAACAGGTCATTTCGGGAAATGGCATTTAGGCCTTACATCAGATTCTCCATCACCTTCAGCTTATGGGATTGACGATGTAAAATGTTTTAATGCTGTAAATAAAAAAGCATTGACAAATGACCAGATTTTACAGGTAAAGGAAAGGGCTTATCATAGTAAATTGATCATTGATGAAGGAATTAGATTTATTGAAGAGAATAAAGATAATCCTTTCTACGTGAATGTTTGGCTTACTGATCCTCATGCCATTCTTGATCCTTCAGAAGAACAAATGATCCCTTATAAAAAATTCAGACCTAAGGGAGTTTCAGATCGTGGGGCATTGCAGGTTTATTTTTCTGTAATTACAGAAATAGACAACCAGGTGGGCAGATTAATGAAAAGATTAGATGAACTGGGCTTGTCGGAAAAAACAATTGTAGTATTTTCAAGTGATAATGGACCTGAACATATTGGTCAACCTTCAGGAGAATCTTCCCATAGCGGAGTGGGCAGTGCAGGGCCATTTCGGGGACATAAACATGTTATTTATGAGGGAGGAATCCGCACCCCGTTTATTGTGAGATGGCCCGGACATACACCTGCAGGAAAAGTGGATAATTCCACAATCATTAGCGGAATAGACTGGTTGCCTACTATTTGTTCCCTTACAGGGATTAAAATAAATAATAAAACTGCACTTGATGGTGAAGATATGTCTAAGGCATTCCTGGGGGACCCTCAAAGCAGGATAAAACCCCTTATGTGGGAAGCATCGGTATACCGGAGCGCCTGGGTATTTCTGAATATCAGCCCGCAACTGGCAATTCGCTATGATAAGTGGAAATTGCTGATGAACCCGGATAAATCACGTATTGAACTTTATGATTTAATCAGTGATCCCGGGGAAGTGGATAATAAGGCTGATAACTATCCTGATGTAGTGGAAACTTTATCCCGGGTACTACTGGAATGGGCAGGTAGTCTGCCTTGCATACCCGTACCATCAGGCAGGGATCAACAGCTGGTTCCCGCTCCGGTAAATTATCCATGGCCTGTTGAAAGTAATTATTGAACTATTCCCCCAGGATTATTCTAAACCTCTTGATTGTTCAGAAAAATCAAAATAATATGAAAAATAAAAATCAGAATCATAAAAAATAATTCATTCATGATTTAATATGATCTGTTAAATAAGAAATAAATAAAAGAAAAATAATTCACCATGTTAGACTTTAATTTTGAATTTATACTTAAATTGTTATACCTTACATCATTAATTCAACTAATAAAGTTCATCAAATATATTTTATCCCGTGCATTAAGTATGATTTTTCCTGGTGATTCAAATACATTAGATTATCAAGTCACTTAAATGATAATTAACATGCACATAATAATTCAACGTAATAATATTATTTTAAAATTCATTTCAGGATTATTTCCTGGAGCAGAGCAATAAATTACGACTGAATGCTATACATATGAAGTTAACTTCAAAACAGGAGAAATTTTTCAACAAAAAGAATTATAGTCTTTCTTCTTTACGAAAAGGAGATAAAAAAGCATTTGAGAGTATTTATAATGAGTTTTATGATATGATTTATTATCTATGTATTCAATATTTACAAGATAAAAAGGTCTCAGAAGATATTTCACAGAATACTTTTTTAAAATTATGGGAAGTCAGGGAAAACCTGGGGGAGGATGATAACATCAGAAACTTTCTTTATACTATTACAAAGAACAATTGTTTAAATTATCTCAGGAATCAGAAAATTGTCCTGAAATATAAGAATTATATCGGTTACCAGGAGACGATGTTTAATTATGAATCAATGATTAAACTGGGAGATTATCTCGAATATACAGAGTTGAAAGAAAAGATAGATGATATTATAAACAAATTTCCGGAAGAAATACGTCAGACATTCTTATTAAGCAGGCATACGGATTTAAAATATAAAGAGATTGCTGATAAACAAAACATCAGTGTTAAGACCGTGGAAGCAAGAATATCAAAGGCTCTTCGGATTTTAAGAGAAAATTTAAAAGATTTTTTACCTGTAATCTGGTTCGTGATATATCTTCTGAATATATGATCCTGAAAGAAATCCTTATTTTTTTAATATAAGATAGGGTAAAAAGATATTTCCGTGTTAAATAACTGATCTAAAAATTTATTATAAAATATTATGGCAAAAGATTTATTGTCGGGAACAGAAAAGATATTTCATAAAATTATTAATGGAAATGCAAATGATGACGAAAAGAAAATATTTTATGAACTACTCGAAAGGGATAGTGAATTAAGAAACAATTTTCATCATTTTAAAAATCTGTTTGTTTTAAGTAAGAACTATGTAATTTCTGATGAAAAAATTAAAAAAGAAAAATTTCAGCACCTATGGTGTACAATTAATCATTCAAATCCGAGAATATTACCGAAGTTTCTCAGGTATGCAGCAATGATCATTCTGATTTTATCTTTTGGTTATCTTTTCAATATTTTAATTCCTGAACCAGAACAAAGTCTTGTTTTAATTCAGCAGAATGAATATAAAACAAATAAAGGCAGTATATCAAGTATCCGGATTGAAGATGGTTCAGTTATCTGGTTGAGTTCTGAAACAAATCTTATTCTTGAAAAATACTCAGATGGCAGGATTAATGCCAGAGTAAACGGTGAAGCATATTTTGATCTGATACCCAATGCTGACAGGAATTTATTAGTTGACATGGGGTATTTTAAAATCAGGGATATTGGTACATCCTTCAATGTCAGAGCATATAACCAGGAAAACATTATTACTGTTTCTCTTGCTGCAGGCACAATAGATCTCTTAAATAAAGGTAATGAACCCTTATTATCTCTTAAACCCCAGGAACTTATAAGTTTTAATAAACAAACAAAAGGAATAACAGTTTCTGAGAAAGATCCTGCAATTGTTTCTGCATGGAAGGATAACAAATTTGTATTTATTGACAGGACCCTGGCTGAAATATGTAAAGAACTGGAAAATTGGTATAATGTTGAAATAATAATTGCCAACAAGGATCTTGCCGGAATAAGGTATACAAGCGTTGTTAAACGCACAGCAAATCTGGAAAGTGTTTTAAAATTACTTAAAATAAGTGATAATATTAAGTATAAAATCATTAGCAGAAAGGAGGCTGCTGATTTAGTAAAAATTTATTAAAAAAAATGGGGTATATCTTTGCCCGGATACACCCCATCAAATTATCGAAACTGACATAAGCCAGTTTCAAAGTTTAATATAAAACAGCTGTAAAATTATGAAAAAAAACCAGAAACTACTCTGCTTTTTTAAAAATGAAAAGTGGAGAAAAACTATCCGAACTATGAAAATGATGGCTGTACTCTTTTTGTTATTTAATATTACAGTCATTGCTGGCCAGTCTGCCGGGGATGAAATTTATTTCAATCTGAAAATGAAGGATGCAACACTTGTTGACATTCTTATGGAGATTGAGAATATCAGTGGACTGGGATTTCTATTTAAGAGCGAAGAATTTGAAGTTGATCAACGCATGTCAGTGAATCTTAGACATGTTAAGCTCACAGAAGCGCTTGATGAGATTTTGGATAAATGTTATTCATATCAGATTTTGGATAATAGTAACATAGTAATTACGAAGATAAAAGAAACAAGCGATGATCCTGTATCTCAACCTGTAAGAACAATTACAGGAAGAGTAACTGATGAAAAAGGAGACCCATTAATCGGTGTTTCTGTTGTCATTAAAGGCACCACTATAGGTACGGTTACAGACCTTGATGGGAATTTTACTATTTCAGGTATTTCCGATGATGCTGTTTTGCAGTTTTCTTATATAGGAATGCAGGCTGAAGAGATCATTGTTGGAGAGAAAGAAACCATCCGGCTGATCATGATTCAGGAAGCCATTGGCTTATCCGAAGTGATCGCTATTGGATATGGGGCCAGGAAAAAAGAAACTCTTACAGGAGCCATATCTTATATTAAATCGGAAGATATACTTACTACTACTCATTCCAGTCTCGCACAATCACTCCAGGGGAAAATTGCGGGATTGCAGATTCGGCAGTATACAGGCGAACCAGGTGATTTCAATGCGATGATCAATATCAGGGGTTTTGGTTCTCCTTTATATGTTATTGATGGTGTGGTTAGGGACGGAGGATCTGAATTCCAGAAATTGAATCCTGAAGATATTGAGAGCATCTCAGTTCTGAAAGACGCATCTGCAGCGATTTATGGCTTGAATGCGGCAAATGGAGTTATTATTGTAACTACAAAGAAAGGATCCATGGGCAAGGTTCGTTTCAATTATAATACCAGCCTGGGTTTTATAACTCCAACTAATATACCACGCATGGCTGACGCAGCAGAATACATGGAAATGCGAAATGATGCACTCGTAACTATCGGAGAAAGTCCTTACCTTCCTGAATCTGAACTTGAAAAATACAAACAGGGGGCACCGGGTTATGAAGGAACTGACTGGTATGATGAAACTATGAAAAAGTACTCAAATCAGATTCAGCATAACTTTTCTGCACAGGGAGGAAATGAATTTGTGCATTACTTCCTTAGTTTTGGCTATCTTGGTGAAAATGGGTTACTTAAATCAGGAGATCTGGATTATCAGAAATATACATTCAGAAGTAATATAACCACACAACTAACCAGGAACCTCACAGCAGAAGTAAACTTCTCCGGAAGAAATGACAGAAAAAGAGCTCCGGGACAAATTTATGAGAACATCTTAAAAGGTACCCGTGTAAGCCTTCCTACTGAACCCGTTTATGCTAATGATAATCCTGAATACCTTAGTGTAGTCGCTCCTACAAACTTAAATCCAGTTGCTTATGCTGACAGGGAATATACCGGGTATAATGATGACCGCAATAAATTTCTTCAAACCACCTTGGTTTTAACCTATAAAGCACCTTTCCTGGAAGGATTGGAAATAAAGGGGCTGGGTTCTTTTGACAGTAATAACTATGGAGGAAAGGATGTTCTTAAAAGTTATAAGTTATATACTTACGATGAAATCAATGATATTTATATTGCTAATGAGCAAAGAAAGCCATCAAGAATTAGCAATGCTATAAATGATAACAACAGGTTGACTTTACAGGCTCACCTGGTATATAACAAAACTATTGCCAATGATCATAATGTGGGAGTAACTCTTGTATATGAACAACGGCAGGGATGGTCCAGGTATTCATACCTCGAAAGAGAATATGAATTTTATACAAATGATCAGATAAACCAGGCAAGCGTGAATAATCAGATAACAGACGGGAATGAAACTGATTGGGCAAACCTGTCGTATTTAGGCCGACTTACCTATAATTTCAAGGGTAAATACCTGGTTGAATATGCAGCCAGATACAATGGATCATATCGTTATGCACCTGGTAAAAAGTATGGTTATTTCCCCGTTATTTCGGGTGGATGGAGAATGTCTGAAGAAAGCTTTATCAAGAATAATCTCACTTTTATTTCAAATATCAAAATCAGAGGTTCTTACGGAATTGTTGGAGAAGATGTGGGAGTTCCTTTTCAATGGGCACAAGGTTTCTCTACAGCCGGGGGTGGAGGATATGAATTTATTAATGGTATCTATACCCAGGGTGCTGCTTCACCAACTATTGTGAATCCAAGTCTCACATGGTCAGAATCAAATATTAAAAATATTGGTATCGATATAGGGTTGCTTCGCGGTAAACTTGCCATGGAATTTGATGTGTATCAGAGGGACAGAAGTGGATTACTGGCTGTCAGAGATGTCGTACTCCCAAATACCTTTGGTGGAACATTACCTGAAGAGAATCTGAATAGTGACCGGGTTCGCGGGATAGAATTCATCCTTGCACATAATAATAAAATCGGGGAATTAAACTATTCTCTGGCTGCAAACTTTAACTATGCACGCACAATGAATGTTCATGTCGAAAGAGCTCCGTTTCAAAGCAGCTACGACAGGTGGCGTAATGGACTGTCTGATCGATGGAGTGATGTTGTCTGGGCATATGATCTGATGGGTCAATTTCAAAATTTAGAAGAAGTTATTATGAGCCCCGGCCAAAACGGGACCCTGGGGAATCTGAAAGAACTTCCGGGAGATTATAAATACAGGGATGTAAATGGTGATGGCCTTATAGACAATAATGATATGTTACCCCTATTCTGGGGCGGCGAACCAAAATTACATTTTGGCCTTTCTTTCAGTGCAACATGGAAAAATTTTGATTTATTTGCTCTATTGCAGGGTTCAGGAAAATATTCCATGAGATTCTGGGGAGGTGGCAGTTACGGAGAAATGTTTTGTTTTGGAGGAAATCTGCCTGCCTATTTTTATGATCGGTGGCATCCGGTTGACCCATATGATCCAAATAGTGAATGGGTATCAGGTGAATGGCCCGCTACACGAACAAAATACGATGTGGGGGCAATGTATTACGAAAGTGCCGCATGGAGAAATGACGCTTCGTATATTCGTCTGAAAACCATTGACCTGGGATATACTCTTACAAATGATGTGGTAAATAAGGTTGGTATTGATAACTTAAGGCTATTTGTTAATGTTCATAACTTATTTACCATATGTGATCCTTGGGTTAAAATATTTGATCCTGAGAAAATCGAAGGTGTAGGAGGCGTTATTGGATTGGCTTACCCGGTGACTGCAAGTTATAACTTTGGTCTGAATGTAAAATTTTAACAGGAATTATAAAATGAAATCAATAAAAATTATAATATATTCGATACTTGTTCTGCTTTTCATTACTGCGTGCAGTGATGATATACTGGACAAAAGACCGATGGACAAGCTTGACAGCGAGGCGCTGTTATCAAGTCCTGAAGGAAGAGTTTCCTTCCTCGCCAACCTTTACTATCAGCTACCCATTGAAGATTTCCTATTCCGGCCGCAAGGAGGTGAATTTAATTTTCGTGGAAATAATAACGGGAAATATCTTCCCTATTCAACAGATGAAGCTGTTCATTCGGAAGCAAATGTCGCCGGATTTCTTCATGGCCAGAATGAATTAAAATGGTGGGAAGAAGGCTACAAACTTATTCGTGATGTAAATCTGTTGATTAGTGTAATACCGGATCTGACTATAAATGAAGAAGAAAGGAATACACTCATGGGTGAAGCAGCTTTTATACGTGCATATTCATATTATGGGCTTGTGAAAAGATATGGAGGAGTTCCACTGATCAAGGAACTTCAGATTTTTGAAGATGATATTGAAAGTATCAAAGTTCCTAGAAGTACAGAAAAGGAAACCTGGGATTTTGTGCTTTCAGAGTGTGATGTTGCGATTAATAATCTTCCGGAAGATTGGTATGACGGGTATAACCGCAGACCTACCAAATGGGCTGCATATGCTCTAAAATCAAGGGTTGCATTACATGCAGCATCTATTGCCAAATTCTGGAATGAAGCACCATTATCAGGTCCAGCAGTGGATCAGGGCTTAGTAGGCATTCAGGCTTCAGAAGCCAATGGGTATTACCAGGCTTGTATATTGGCCAGTCAGGCTATTATGAACTCGGGTAAGTTTTCGTTGCATAAACCAACTCCTGCCAATCCACAGGAAGCAGCTGAAAATTACAGGGAGATGTTTGAGGATCCGGCACTTGCTCCTGAAGAAGTGATTTTCCTGAAAGGATTTTCTATTCCCGGACTTGGTCATGCATATGATTTCTGGCTTCAACCAAACCAGACATCAAACGGGGCTCCTCACCCGGGACGAATGAATCCTTCACTTGATTTTGTAGATTGTTACGAAAGTTATAATAACCCGGGACAGTCTTCTCCTATAGTAACAACCGTTGACGGAGATGTAAATAATTATAACGGATTTGATAAAACGCGGACTTACCTCAGATTTAATAATCCATATGAAATATTTGAAGGAAAAGATGCCCGTCTTTGGGGAACAGTGGTTCTCCCGGGAACTGTATGGAAAGGGAAAACAATTGTTATTCAGGGGGGATATGTTAAACCAGATGAAACCGCCAGAATTGAAGTGGATGAATCTATAGTGGTAAATGGGACAACCTATTATACCTTTGGTGGATCTGATTATACAGAGTATTCCGGATTTAAAGTATTAGGCGGAAGAATGACAAAGAGTGGTTTTTCCTTTAAGAAATTCCTGTCTACAATTGATGTTCCACCTGAACTGAATCAATCTACCAACGACTGGATAGAATTCAGGTACGGAGAAATTCTTCTGAATTTTGCAGAAGCTGTGGTGGAAAGTAATCATAACGCACAGACTGAAGCAGCCCAGGCACTTAATAGTATTCGTCATCGTGCCGGACATACTGTGGACATCCCTCTTACACTGGAAAACGTACTTCGTGAAAGAGTAGTGGAACTCGCGTTTGAGAATAAAAGAAACTGGGATTTAAACAGGAGAAGAATATATCATAAAGACTTGCATAATACTGTCAGGAAAGTTCTGATCCCTCTGCTTGATCTCAGAGTGGATCCTCCACAGTATATTTTTGTCCGTCGTAATGCTGCAAGGGAAAGAGCCCGTACATATCTGCCAAAAGAATATTACCGCTATATACCCGATGTCGGGGCAAGCGGACTGGTGCAGAATCCTGAATGGTAATCATTAAAAGATATTTACTATGAAATATATACATATTATTTATAGATTGTTAATCATATTGTTAGTTGCAGTTTCCTGTGAACTTGACAATTATGATGGTCCGGATGCTTCCTTCTACGGTTCCATCCTTGATTATGAAACCAATGAACCTATAGAGCAGGATATCATTAACGGAACACAGATTGAGTATATCGAACACGGATTTGCTAATCCCATAACACAATATATGGTAATTAAAAATGATGGAACATTCAGGAACGATCTCATGTTTTCTGGTACCTATACTATGATATTGGTAAGAGGGAATTTTATTCCAACGGATTCAATGGAAATAGAAGTTACTTCAGGTAACAATGAAAGGGATTTTATAGTTCAGCCATATATAAGGGTTGTTGATGCTAATATCCAAAAAAGCGGAAACAAGATCACAGCATCCTTTAAGCTGGATCAGACTGTTACAAATACTGTCAAGGGGATTGGGTTATATGCTCACCCTGAACCTACAGTGGGTCAGCCAATGAATATTGTTAAATCCGAGCAGACTCTAAATGTAGTAACCAACCCGGAAACAGTATATAATCTTGAGATAGATCTTACCGCTAACAGTAACCTGCTAAAACCCGGTAAGCAATATTATTTCAGAGTAGGTGCACTTATCAATGTCGCCCAGGCGAAATATAATTACGCCCCTGCTGTCCGGATAGGAATATGAAAATGAAAAACAGGCAGGAAATATTGAATTTCCTGCCTGTCTTTATTCGTATTATCTGGCAATTCCATGGGGATATTTCCCGGATATCAATAACATTGAATAAAAGTTACAAAACAGCCCTTTCTTCTGGTTAATGCAGTAAAAACGGATGAGGAAGTATTGGTATCACAATAAATTGATCAATACCTTCATTTAGTTAACTCTTTTTATTATATAATATGGCATTATGATAAATATTCATAGAAGGAATTTTCTGAAATTAAGTGGTTCCGCAGTATTTGCAGGTTTAATACCTTCTTCGGCTTGTTCGATGAAGGATTTTCAGGATAAGGATTCAGGACAAAAAATCTCTCCTGTGATTCATGCTGCGGACCTTTATCATGTGCATTGTGATCCTGATGATCATTGGGATCTTGCATGTATCTATGCACTTGCTTATTCAAATCTTATTGATTTACAGGGTATCCTGATCGATTATCCTATACGTGAAAACCTGGGCGAACCTGATGTATTAGGTGTGGCACAGATGAATTATTATACTGGTAAAGTTGTTCCTGCTGTTGTAGGATCTCCCTTTTTAATGAAGGACAGGAATGACATACAAAATTACTCAGGCAGGAAGGATCACCAGAGTATAAAATGGGTATCGGATATTCTCATGAAAGCTAAAGAGCCGGTTATTATCAATATCGTGGGTACAGCTACTAATATTGCCCTTGCTTTGAAAAAAGAACCAACGCTTTTTAAGGAAAAATGTAAATGTATTTATTTAAACGCAGGGTCCGGTTATCATGGGAAAAACAATGAACAGGAATATAATGTAACATTGGATCCATCAGCATATGCTGCCATATTTGACGCGGAATGTCCGGTTTACTGGATGCCTTGTGTCCAGGTCGCCGGTGTTGGTGAAGTGGGTCAATTCGGGACTTATTATTGTTTCCGGCAGGGGGATATTTTACCTCATCTCCCGGATACATTGCAGAATTTTTTTCTATTCATGCTGGACAGGAAAAAAAGTCATCAATGGTTGACTTATCTTAAAAGTAAACCTGAAGGAGAATTATTGGTAAAATATAGCCAGAACAACAGGGGAATGTGGTGTACAGCAGGTTTCCTGCATGCAGCAGGGAAAAAAGTAACAGTAGAAGGGAAAATTGTGGAAGCCAATTCCCCTGAAAAAGCAATTTTCAATTTTTTACCTGTGGATGTGAGTTGTGATGACAAAGGATTCACTACCTGGAGATTAATAGATAATTCAAAAAACCGTTTCATCTTTGAGGTTGCTGATCCTGAAAATTATCAGAAAGCTATGACCGCTGCATTAAAAGAGCTTTTACTAAAACTTCCTGTGTAAATCTAAAAATCAAAACTATGTTTATCATCGAGAATTATTTTGTCGCAGTAGTAATGTGTTTTATTACTATGATATGCTGGGGTTCGTGGGCCAATACCCAAAAAATGGCTACCAGGACCTGGCCTTTTCAATTGTTTTATTGGGATTATGGTTTAGGTGTATTACTGATATCTTTAATCGCTGCTTTTACTTTCGGAAGTTTCGGCCCCGACGGAAGAAACTTTTTGGCAGATGTTTCGCAGGCTTACGGACAGGCAATCTTCTGGGCGATACTGGGAGGTATAATCTTTAATCTTTCAAATATTCTGTTAGTTGGGGCTGTCGATATAGCAGGGCTGGCAGTAGCCTTTCCACTTGCTATCGGATTAGCTTTAATAATTGCTACTATAACAAATTATATTGCAACCCCTGTCGGGAATCCTTATCTTTTATTTGCCGGTATTGCATCAGTAATTATGGCATTGATTGCAGATGCCCTGGCGTATAAACGATTGCCTGCCAAGGGGCAGAAGACACCAAGAAAAGGATTTATTCTCTCCATCCTGGCGGGGATCACTATGGGCTTTTTTTACCGCTTTGTTGCTGCTTCAATGTCGTCTGATTTTACAAATCTTGATGTTGGCAAACTAAGTCCATATACAGCTATAGTATTTTTCTCAATAGGTCTTGTGCTGTCTAATTTTATTTTTAATAGTGTATTGATGGCAAAACCTTTTACAGGTGATCCTATTCCTGCTAATGATTATTTCCGTAAAGGTACACCCGGATTGCATCTGATTGGAATTTTGGGTGGTATTATTTGGGGAGTGGGAATGATCCTGAGTATCCTTTCAGCAGGACCGGCTGGATATGCAATATCTTACGGACTTGGTGCACAGGGTGGCACAATGGTAGCTGCCTTATGGGGAATTTTTATCTGGAAGGAATTCAGAGGGGCGCCAAAAGGTACTGGTATACTGCTCACCATTATGTTCGTGTTTTATATTCTTGGATTGGTTTTAGTGATTGTTGCACGTTAAATCAGTAACATTCTGAAGTATTGTAAAATTATTAAAGAATAAATCCTTTATTAAGGATCATAGGAATAACAGGAAGATTAACCGATCCACCAGGATATAAATATGTAACCAGAAAATAACAAAGAACAAATTTTAACCAACAAATTCAAATACAATAACATATATAATATTGAATCAATTAATAATTGAACAATGAAAAAAGTAAAAACAATTACCATCATCGGAAGTTATAATGTGGGCTTATTCCTGAAAGGAAAAGAATTTCCAAGACTGGGTGAAACTATTATTGCTGACCAATTTGTTGAAGGCGGTGGCGGAAAAGGTTCCAACCAGGCTGTTGCTGCCGCTAAACTTGGCGCCATCACACGTTTTATCGGAAGATTAGGAGCTGATAAATACGGGCTTGATGCTCTGAGGATGTACAGCTACTACAATATTTCCACGGAAATGATCAGAGTGGATGTAACTACTCATTCAGGGATAAGTATTATCCTGATCGATAATAAAGGCAACAACCTGATCTCGGTTGCTCCTGGTGCCAACTTTAAATTGTCGGAAGAAGATATTGATTCAGCTGAAAAAGTGCTTAAAGAATCCATGATAGTTGGATTTCAGCTGGAAAATGACTACCGTGTAGTGGATTATGGGATCAGGAAAGTAAATCGCATTAATATCACCACATTCTTAGATCCTGCACCTGCAATGAAATTACCTGATGATATTTTCCCTTGCATCGACATTATTAAACCCAACGAAACTGAAGCATTTACTCTTTCCGGGATCAAGGTGGATAATGTGAAAAGTGCTGTGAAAGCAGGACAGTGGTTTATTGATAAAGGAGTAAAAAACGTAATTGTTACCCTTGGTAATCAAGGAGCTGTGTGGGTGAAATCTGGTTTTAACGAGCATTTTCCTGCCCCGGCGGTTAACGCCATTGATACTACCGGTGCAGGAGATATTTTTAGCGGGGCATTTTTCTTTTCTCTGCAAAAAGGCCAATCCATGAGGGATGCAATAGCTTTTTCCGTAGCAGCAGCATCTCTTTCTACCACCCGTCTGGGAGTAATTGAATCTATCCCGGATATAGATGAGATTAACCAATTTATTGCCAATCAAAAGAAATAATGACTGTAAAAGAAAGAATTTTATCTGTATATCGCAACCAGTTACCTGATCATGTACCTATTGGAATTTATAACAGGTATCACCGTACAGGAGCAAGCGAGAGAAAAGCAAGGGAAGCAGGACTTGGAATACTGGACTTTTATCCTCCTGTGTCTTTGCTTGCACCTCCATGGCATGTACAACCAGGTTATTTATCGGAAGTAAAAAATACCACTTTTCATATTGCTTATTCATGGACAAATCATAAACAATTGGAAGAGAGGTCTTTCGAGACTCCTGTTGGCAAGCTTACACAACAGATTGTCAAAGACCCTTCCTTTGGCAGTGACTGGGTAGTTAAACCGTATATCCGCAAAAAAGAAGATTATAAAATAATGCAGTATGTGATTGAAAATACTGTCTTTGCGTACCATGAAAATGTAATTATTCAAAGAATAAAAGACATGGGAGAAGATGGTGTTGTACTTGGCAGGGTAGACCGCTCCCCTTATCAGAAAATATTGATTGAGCTTGCTGATCCCGAACAATTCCTGGTGGATATGTACACCGATCCTGCACTCCCTGTTGAACTGATGGAATTAATCGATTTTCGTATAGATGAACAATTTGAAATAGCTTTAAATTCAGGTGTGGACGTAATCTGGCAACCTGATAACATAACTACCGACATGACCCCTCCTGAAAGTTTTTCGAAATACTGTCTGCCATTTTATACGAAAAACGGGAAGAAATGTAAAAAAGCCGGCAAAGTATATGCCGTTCATATTGACGGTAAAGCGAAACTTTTACAGGAACAGATAAAAAATGCACCTATTGATGTTATTGAATCTTTTTCACTTAAAGTAATGGGTGGAGATATAGAAATTGAAGAAGCACTTGCATCCTGGCCTGATAAAGCCATCTGTCCTAATTTTCCTGCTTCACTTTGTGTCGCAGATGATAAAGAGATTACTGATTTTCTGATTAATACACATAATGCATTCCATAATAGACCATATATGCTCCAGCTAAGCGAAGATTTTAGTATAGATAGCTATAACAGTATATTAAAGATATTAACAAAAACTATTCAGAATGAAATCTTTTCTTATGGAAGCTGAACAAGTTGAAACAGCATTACATTGAAGGTCATTTTTAAAATACTTAAGGATATTACCAAAAAAATTATAAGCCAATGATTACAAAAAGAGAACCTTTGATCGCCGCAATGGCTTTAGTCCTGGCTTCCGGATGCAGTTGCCACAAAGAACCGCCCAATATCTTATTTATTTTCAGTGACGACCATGCACCTTCAACCATAAGTGCATACGGTCCAACTTGGATAAAAACTCCCAATATCGACAGGATTGCAAAAAAGGGTGTTATTTTCAGAAATTGTTTCGTTACAAATTCATTGTGCACTCCAAGCAGAGCTTCTTTACTTAGCGGCACTTACAGCGCTGTAAATGGCGTAAGGATCATCGGAAATACTTTTAACGGGTGTCAGTTAACTTTCCCCAAACTATTACAGCAAGCAGGATATGAAACTGCAATTATGGGCAAATGGCATCTGGGGTCAGAACCTACAGGTTTCGATTATTATGATATTTCAGAATACGGAACATACTACAATCCACGATTTAAAAACAGCAATGAAGAGTGGAATAAAAGTAAGAATGGTAATATTATTCATGGTTACTTCACGGATATTCTTACAGACAAGGCAATAAACTGGCTGGGAAACAGAGCATCAGATAAGCCTTTCTGTTTGATGGTTCATCATAAGGCTCCACATGGCCCGTATAAACATCCTGAAAAGTATGATGATGTCCTTGCAGATGATGTTTTGTCAAAACCGACAACTTACAATGATGATTATGCCGGTAAAAATCCCTGGCTTGCCAGAAATCCCTGCGGATGGTCAAAATTACAAAATATGAAACCTGGCCATTTTGCAAACCCTGTACCTGAAGAAATAGAAACCGGAACTTCAAATTTTAAAGAATATGCTTATGAGTATGTTATAAGGGGATATAATCGTTTGGTGACAAGTCTGGACGAAAATATCGGTATCTTGTTAAATTACCTGGAAACAACAGGATTAGATAAAAATACTATTGTTATATATTCCTCAGATAACGGTTACTTCCTGGGACAACACGGAATGTTTAATAAACAATGGATGTATGAAGAATCAATCAGAATACCACTGATCATGAGCTTTCCTCATAAAAACTATAAGGGGAAAGAAATTAATGAAACAGTCTCTTTACTTGACTTTGCCCCTTCCTTCCTTGATTTTGCAAATGCAGAAATTCCTCCTGAGTTCCAGGGAATGTCATTGCAACCATTAATTGAAAACAGAAAAACCGGAATATGGCGAAAAACATTTTTCTATCATTATTTTAAACAGTTCGATGTACCGGAGCATTGGGGTATCCGGACTGAACAATATAAACTGATCTTTTTCACCGATACAGTTTCCTCCTTTTGGGAATTTTACGATCTTGAAAATGATCCTGGAGAAATGATCAATCAGATTGAAAACACGAAATATAAACATGTTATTGATAGCCTTATCCAGGTATTAAATAACGAAAAAGACAGGTTTGAATTCGTCTCTGTACCTGGACAGATTGTAAAACCTGTAGATTAGAAGTCAAGTATTGAAAGATCTTTATAACAGTAAACAATCTTTTTGACAATTTTATCTCTTGTCTTTCATATACTCTTGTGAAAATTTAAGTTGAAACTAAATATTACCTGTTGGTTACTTAAAGTTGTAGAAGAACAGGTAAATAAATATTATCGAAGATTCAAATGAATTATTATTTAATAATTATTCTTGCGTTTTTTGTAAGTATCCGCTCATACGCAAAAGAGCTTATTTTAACATCTCCGGGAGGGAACATAAAGGTATTGATAAATGACCAGGAAGGAATAAGTTTCAACGTACTTTACAATTCACAGTATATTTTTTCTGCAAGTGATATCTCCCTCATATTGAAAGATCCACCACAAAAAGAATTAGCAGCTCACATAAAAAAGTTCCGTAAATTTTCGGTATCAGGAGAAATATCTCCGGTGATCAGTGAAAAATTTAAATCAATAACCGATCACTACAATGAAATGGAAATAAATTTAAGTAATGGCTATATATTCATCATAAGGGCATATAATAATGGAGTGGCATATCGTTTTAGAACTCGACTTAATGAGCAGGTTACAGTAAGGAGAGAGAACTTAAAACTTCATTTCTCAGCCGGGGATTCAGCCTGGTTTCAGCAATCGCCAACTTTTCGTTCACCTTATGAAGGACCATATCATCATAGTTCTGTTAGTGATATGCCTGAGCATAAAATGTTTTCTCTTCCCGTATATATACATAAAAATAATGGAATTAAAATCATTTTGCTTGAGTCTGATCTTACAGATTATCCCGGATTGTGGTTTAGCAGGGGTGAGGGGATAACCTTGAATGCTGATTTTGCACCTCATCCTGCATTGAATGCAACTTTAGCAGGTAAGGATAAAAGTATAAACGGGGAAGAGAAATTAATTGCAATTACAAACGGAAACAGAAATTATCCCTGGAGAATTTTTGCGATAGCTGAAAATGATGCACAATTGCTTACAAATCAACTTGTTTATATTCTTGCAGATACTTGCAGAATTAAAGATACGCAGTGGATTAAACCGGGAAAAGTTATACTTGACTGGTGGGCAAAAAGGAATATTTACGATATTGATTTTAAAGCCGGTATCAATACTGAAACAGCAAAATATTTTATTGATTTTGCTTCGGAATCAGGGATTGAATATTTTCTTTTTGATTATGGGTGGACCAATAATGATAACATTTTGGATATCAACCCGGATCTTGATATGAACTCCATTGTCAGGTATGCTGAGGAAAAAAATGTAATGCTTTTGGTGTGGCTTTACTGGTCGGCTTTTGAAAAACAAATGCCGGAAGTATTTGACATGCTTGAGAAATGGAATATAAAAGGAATTAAAGTAGACTTTATGAACAGGGATGATCAGGAAATGGTGAATTTTTATCATAAAGCAGCAGAAGAAACAGCCCGCAGAAAAATGATAATCGATTTTCATGGTGCGTATAAACCAGCCGGGCTCCGAAGGATGTATCCCAATGTTCTTACCCGTGAAGCCTTACTGGCATATGAATATAATGGATGGACTGAATTTGATTCTCCCGCACATCACAATATACTGCCTTATGTCCGCATGGTTGCAGGTCCGATGGATTATATTCCGGGAACCTTTAATAATGCTTCAAAAAAATATTTCAAACCTGTTGATGATTTTCCAATGAGTCAGGGTACCCGTGCCCATTCAATTGCTTTGATGGTTATCTTCGAAAGCCCTTTGCAGATGATTCCGGATGCACCATCCGACTATATGAAGGAAAAGGAATGTTTTGATTTTCTCTCCACTATTCCTGTCGAATGGGATACTACCGTGGTATTGGGTGCAAAATTAGGCGAGTATACAGCCCTGGCCAGAAAACATGATGATATGTGGTACATTGGATCTATAACAAACTGGGATCCCAGGGATATAACAATAAATCTTGATTTTCTTGACGAAGGAATATATCTGATGGAATACATGGAAGATGGGAAGAATGCAGATAACAGGGCGATTGATTTTCAAAAAAAATATATGGAGGTGACCCGGAATAATACAATTAATGTTCATATGGCTTCCGGCGGAGGCTGGGTATCACGTTTAATAAGATTAAGAGATTAAATAAAGATGCCCCTCCATAATGGATTAACAGGAATAATATAATGATTATAAATGTGGTATGAAGAGAAGAGGTTTTATAAGAAATATTTGCGTTATTATACCTGGCACCGGATTTTACAAAAGTGTCTTTCATGGAATTAATGCTCAAACAGAACAAAGGGAAAAAAGCTCACATGCATTAAAGGGATTTATTGTTTCTGATGCTCATTTTGGATGGATTCACAAAGAACAACCTGCTCCTGAAGTTCAATCTCTGATGATGGAAAGGATAATGACACGGTTCCCTGATCTGGATGTTTTTATTGATACCGGGGATGCTCATCACGGTGCGCTTAAGGATGATGCCGGAAATAAAGCAAGAGGACAATGGACCGATATTATTGCAGGTGGCTGTGACATAGTACCTTTCTTTTATGTCGCCGGAAATCATGAAATCATTGGTACACTGGAACAATATGACCAGGAATGGTTGTGTAATAAGATGGGAAGTGTTACATGCAGACCATACTATAGTTTTGATATAAAAGGCATTCATTTCATATCTCTTCCTGAACTTTTACAACCTACCTATATTAGTAATGAAACTATAGAATGGATGAAACTTGACCTGGATGTGAATAAAGACCGCACAGTGATCATTCTTTCACATAATAACATCAAAGATACAACTTCACCATTGGGAGAACCGGGTTACAGGGGTATTGTGAACAGTCAGGACTTATTACAATTGTTCTCGGAATATCCCGGTATAATAGCATGGATGCATGGACATAATCACAGCTATGAAATAGTGCAGCGAAATAGAATGATGTATGTTTCCAATGGAAGAATAGGGGGATTTGTTCCACCACTAGACTGGGGTAAAGTAGGTCAGGGACATCTAGGCGGAATATATTTTGAGGTGCGTAGGGATGAATTAATTGTAAGATGTTACAGCGCAACTGAAAATGAATTTCTGGATAAACTGGGATATTCTCACCTCTCTGCCAGGATGGAAACAGCCACATCTTTCAATTCAAAGGCTAAACCAGCTTATAGTTATGGTTACGGGAGTATGCTGAATGGTCAGAGAATCCCGGCTTTCATTCATCATGCCTCTTCTGGCAGGAATAACGAAATATTTCTTAAAAGACTAAATAATCCTGCATTTAATGAGGATCCGATCTTCTCTCTTTTTGAATTCAGGAATGCTGGAACTTCCCGTTATCAATGGTTGTTAATGGGTACTTCAGTTGGAACTCCAGGATATTTTGAAAAAGAAAACAAATTATGGCGTTGGGAAAATCCCGGGATAAGATTGCTGGCTCAGGATAAAATTGATAAACCGGTTGTAGTAAGCATCCCGGACTGGAGATTTAGCAGGTATTGCTATTATCGTTGTGTACCGGGAATGAATTATAAACTTTTATTGCACCTGGAAACTCCCGCAGGAGGTCAGCAGCTGTCAATTGTATATAGATGCTTTGACAGAGAGGGGAATGAACTTACACACTTTAATGGACCTGTATGGATAATTGAGAAAGGCGAAAAAATATATGAAAGTAGTTTTGAAATGCCAGTATTTTCTGATCATCAGAATATTTATAATGATCCTGAAAGTGATAACTTAGTTCAGTTAACAGTAACTGCTGATTTTACCAGGATGGAAAATGATTTGATCATAAAAAAGTTTGAAATTATGTTCCATCCGGAAAAAACTATATTTTCAGATCTGTCGTCCGAAACTGTACTTCCCCAGGATAATTATCCTTATTCATCACCTGAAATTCAGACTAATAAAGATATAAATATCATTCATGAAAAAGATGGACGAATAGTTATCCAGGCTGATGCGGAAAATCATAAGCGAATTACATGGTTGTTAAGACAAAATAATATAGACTGGCAGGTACGTAATGCTTTAGTTTCTGATCAGGGACAATTTCTGGAAATAAATGGCTGGAGAAATACCTGGTCGGCACAAAAAGAAATTATCATTGTACCTTTAACTGAAAAAGATAAAATATTCGTCCATCGGTTGAGAAATATTGAAAGATCAAGGATCTATCCCCTAAACAGGGATAATCAATATGTAAGGATAGAAATTTTAAAATGTACAGGCCAGGGAACAATAATGGTTTATTCTGAACGGAAACCAAAAGTTGTGAAAGGAGCAAGCGAATGGTTGTATGAGAAACAAATGGTTATGATCACGGTTCAACAGGGATCTGAGATAACAATATATTGTTGATTTAATAGTGTTGGAAGATTGTGTTATTTGATTTATTTTGTTGTGATTTCCTGGCATTCAGAACCTTAAGGCCGGATAGTAAAAGATTATTATAATCACTAAATACTTAGGGAATAGATTATTGTAAATAATAAAGAATGTGAAAAGAAGAAAATTTATAAAGGAAATATCTGCCACTACAGCAGCAGCAATGATTGCCCCGGAAATGTTAAGCTCTTCAGGCAACACGGATTTGTTAACAGGAGAAAAGAAAGCTGAAAAGATCAGAGGTTTTATTGTCTCAGATGCACATTTTGGCTGGTTACATAAAACCCAGCCCAAACCTTCTTTTCAAAAGGAAATGATGGAAAGGATAATGAACAGATTCCCTGATTTGGATGTTTTTTTTGATACCGGGGATGCTCATCATAATGACCATCATGATAATGAGAATCCTTATCTGGCAAGAAAAAACTGGTGTGATATTATTCAGGGTGGTTGTGGGCAAACGCCTTTTTATTATGTGATCGGGAATCATGAGATCCGCTCCAATGAAGACTATGATCCTGAAATTCGTGGCGTAATAATGGGCAGTGCCACTTTCAGACCTTATTTCAGCTTTGATATGATGGGAATACACTTTATCTCATTTCCTGAGCTGATCCGGGCAATTTATATCACTGAAGAAGAGTTTGAATGGCTTGCCCTTGACCTGGCTGTAAACAGGAATAAAACGATAATATTATTGTCGCACAACAATATTATTGGCACTACATCAGGAAATGAAGCCGGGTACAGAGGGCTGTTAGACAGTGAAAAAATGCTGGCAATTTTTAAAAGTAATCCGAATGTGATTGCCTGGATGCACGGACATAATCATAATTACGAAATCGCTTTACAGCAAGACATGCTTTTCGTTTCTAACGGAAGAATAGGCGGATTTGATCCTTCCGGGGGTATTCACGGACTTGGAGGGATTTACTTCGAAATCGGAAAAGAGGGTTTAAAAGTTTGGTGCTATTCTGCTGAAAAAGATATATTTCTTGACTCACTCTCAGAAAACCTGTATAGTGAACTATTGATCCCCACCTCCTTTGATCCTGATGCTCCTTATTGCTCTTATTACGGTTCCGGGGGAGCAGTGAACGGACAACTTATACCTCTTTATAATCATCATTGTGGAAGAAACCAGAAAAGGGAAATTTTCATTAAAGGATGCAGCAATGCTGTCATAAATGATGACCCCCAATTTACAAAGTATGCGGAAAGACACGCCTGGCACGGACTGGATAAGATCCTGCTGGCAGGAAAAATAAATCACGGAAATTCAGTATTTGAATATAATAATCCCGGAATACGCTTATTATCAAATACTGACTGGTGGACAACTCTTACCCTGCCCGGAGATTATAACGACCGGTATACATATTATCGCTGTCCACCGGATATGGAATATAATCTGAAAGCAGACATAACCTCTTTTCCTCAAAAAGAAGAAGGGAAACAAGCTATGTGGCTGAGATTGTTGATTTATAACTCCGAAGGAATGTTACTCCATATTGTACAAACCAATGATATAGACCTGGTAAAAGGCAGGCAGATTTATGAAGTTATTCTAAAAGTACCTTCATTGCAGGAATTTGATACAATTTATTCGGACACGGAAAGTGACAAACTGGTAAATATTGCCATAGAAGCCTGTTATTCGGGCATGGAAAAAGGAGACGTGAAAATTTCTTCCCTGGAATTTGCATTAGCTGGGTCGACAGATAAAACTGAAAATCCGGGAATTGTTCTTAATGGCAAAAAATATATACATGAAATTATATTAACAGGAGATGAGATTTTACGAATTCCTGTAAGTGACCCTTTTAAAGATCGTGATGTATTAAAAATACTTGCTGACGGAAGTAAGAAGCTGAGTTTCCTGGTAAGACATTCGTGCCTTGAGTGGCAGGTTAGAAATGCAACTGTTACAGATCATGATAATTATTTAGAAATAAAAAAAATAAGGAATAAGTTTTCAGATAAAATGGAAATAATCATCGTTCCTCTGATAAAAACAAATGAACCTTATGTGCATCGCATAACTAAAGCAGAGGAAATAAGGATTTTCCCTCTTTCCCGGGGTAATAAACCTTTATCAGTTGAAATTAATAAACTTAATGAAATAGCGCATATAGAAGTTTTTAGTACTTTAAAACCAAAAAAAGTCACAGGAGCAGCAGAATGGAAACATGATAAAAACATGATCTTATCTACTGTTGATACTGAAGGAAACGTTAAGTTTTACTTCTGAATTTAAACTAAATTTTATTTAAATAGATAATCAGAGAAGAATCAGGTCTTCAGTGCAAACGTAAGTGTTAAATATAATGAAAAAATTACTCGTACTTATTATATTCATTTCTGCATGCAACAAAGCGGATATTATTCAATATGTTGATCCTAACATAGGCGGAGTTGCTCCTTTGCTTACTACCAAGAATCCAACAGTTCATCGTCCACATAGCATGATAAGGGTATTCCCGGTTACAAAGCCTGGACTTGGCGATCGTTATCTTTCTGACAAAATTTATGGTTTTGCTGTTAATATGCCTGCTTACAGAAGAGGACATGTTACTGAACTTATGCCTGTTCCCGGAAATTTAAAGACAGGAAAAACAGAGACTGCTTCTGTATATGACCATGACCATGAAGTTGTTCATCCCTGGTACCATCGTGTATGGCTTGAGGATCACGAAATACTTGCAGAGTGGACAACTACAGAGAGGGCAGTCATTTACAGGTTCGATTCACAGAGAGATACTATATTAAATATCATTTTCCGTTCCGGTAGAAATGCATCTTTCTGTTTTCAGGACTCCGTCACCTTAACAGGATGGGAAGAATTTCAGGGTAGCAGGCAATATTTTTATGCAGTTTTTTCAATGCCCTGTCACAAATCCGGAATGTATACAGGAGATAGTATCTTTGAAGGGCAAAAAATGATCGATGGATCTGGTTCAGGCGCGTGGGCTGGTTTCACTCACCTGAAAGATCCATTGGAAGTACGCATCGGAATATCTTATATTAATGAAAATCAGGCTGGAAATAACCTGGCAATAGAAATGGAAGGAAAATCTTTTAAACAGATAGTCCGCGAAAGTCTTAAGATATGGGAAAAAGCTCTGAATAAAATTAAAGTGAGAGGAGGAACCAGGGCTCAAAAGAGAATTTTTTATACTTCCCTTTACCGGGTTTATGAAAGGATGATTAATATTTCGGAATACGGACAGTATTATAGCGGGTATGATAAACAGGTTCACGAGGATAATGGTAAACCATTTTATGTTGATGACTGGTTATGGGATACTTTCAGGAGTCAGCATCCGTTGTTAACAATCATTGATCCTGAAAGGCAGGGAGATATTGTGCAATCTTATGTGAATATGTATGAACAAAGTGGCTGGATGCCGGAATTTCCTCAATTTTATGGGGATTTTGAAGCTATGATAGGCTTTCATTCAGCAGCACTGGTATGGGATATATATCAAAAGGGTATAAAAAATTTTCAAGTGGAAAGAGCATATCAGGGACTGAAAAAAAATGCCACCCAGGGTACTATGTTGCCCTGGCGCGCAGGCCCTATGTGTTCTCTCGACAGCTTTTATATTCAAAATGGCTGGTATCCTGCACTTCCTGAAGACAGTATAGAGACAATTCCAATAGTAGATAATTTCGAAAAAAGACAGTCAGTTGCTCTTTCCCTTGAGCATAGCTATGATGATTGGTGTCTTGCTCAGCTTGCAGGAGCATTGAATAAACAAGATGATTATGAATATTTTAAAAAAAGATCACTGAATTATCAAAAAGTATATAATCCTAAAACAGGCTTTATGTCCCCTAAAATGTCCAATGGAGAATGGGTGAAACCTTTTGATCCAAAGCTTTCGGGAGGGATCGGGAGCAGGATGTATTTTGCAGAGAATAACTCATGGATATGGACATTTAATGTACTACATGATATTCCGGGTCTGATTGATTTGATGGGAGGAAATGAAATTTTTACTGACCGTCTTGACGCCCTGTTTAATGAACCAACTGGTATAGCAAAATGGCAGTTTATGGGTCAATTTCCCGATGCTTCAGGTTTAAATGGTATGTTTCCGGCAGGGAATGAACCTGCTTTTCATGTTCCTTACCTGTATAATTATGCGGGGAAACCATGGAAAACTCAAAGAAGAATAAGAGAAGTAATGAATATGTGGTTTAACGATACACCTCTGGGTTTATCTGGTGATGAAGACGGAGGAGCTCTCTGTGCCTGGTATGTATTATCTGCCATGGGCTTCTATTCTGTAACACCGGGAACAGGATTATATGCAATAGGTAGCCCTTTCTTCAACAGGATCAAAATATTTTTACCTGATGGTAAAACTTTTACCATAAAAGCAAAAAACTGCTCAAAACGTAATAAATACATCCAATCCGCCAAGCTAAACGGTGAAAAGATAAATCGTGTATGGATCACACACAATGAGATCATTAGCGGAGGTAAGCTGGAGTTTAAAATGGATGAATACCCTGATAAAGAATGGGCAAGCGATCCTTCTGTTTACAAGCAGTTACTTTTACTGAATAACATTAAATAAGATTTTTATTGTCATTCAATATATTATAATGTTATATAAAACAATCCTCTTTCCCATATTCAAAGTTTCTGTGGTTTTACCCCTTTTAACAGGTTGCGTTGCACAGGAGAATCCTAATGTTATTATTATCCTTGCTGATGACATGGGTTATGGTGATATATCCTGTAATAATCCGAATGCAAAAACTTTTACCCCAAACATCGATTCACTCGCTGCTCAGGGGATTAATTTCAAAGATGCCCATAGTGCAGGTTCACTCAGTGTTCCTTCAAGGTATGCTTTACTTACCGGAAAATATTTTTTCAGAAGGTCTCCTCAAAATAACTACATGGGATATGGAAGCCCTTTAATAGAAAATGATTGTGAAACCATAGGTACTCTCCTCCAAAAAGCGGGATATATTACTGCTTGTATAGGAAAGTGGCACCTTGGACTGGAGTGGGCATTAAAAGATACTGAACACGATGTTACATACGGTATAAATAATAAAGGTTTTTCCAATATCAATTACTATGAACCACTGAAATACAACCCGCAGGAAGCAGGTTTTGACTACTCTTTTATTCTGCCGGGTTCACTTGACATGCCACCCTATGCTTTTGTCAGAAATGACAAGGTCATAGATCCGGAAATTATTATGGTAACCGATATTTATCAAAAAACAACTCCTAAAACCATAATAGAATGGGATAAAAAATATACCAGTGAAAATGACGTTTATAAAGGCCGCGGCGTTTGGTGGAGAAACGGAGAGATATCGGCTTCATTCCGTATTGAAAACTGCCTGGATATTATCACAGAAGAGGGAATATCTTTTATTCACCGGCAGATGTATGAGAATCCCGGCAAACCCTTCATGCTTTACCTTTCGCTTACAGGACCACATACGCCCTGGGTTCCGGGTAAGGAATTTGAAGGAATGTCTAAAGCAGGTGTTTATGGTGATTTTGTCGCTCATATCGATAATGTGGTCTGTAGGATTAACAATACTCTCATAGCATTGGGGATTGAAAACAATACACTGCTGATTTTTACAAGTGATAATGGGGCACATTGGTCAGAAAATGATATCCTTACTTATGCGCATAACAGTAACTATGGCTCACGGGGACAAAAAGGCGATATATGGAATGGCGGACATCATATACCACTTATGATAAAATGGCCTGAAAGAATTAAAAGTAATGTTATATGTAACCAAACAGTTGGATTAACAGATATAATTGCTACTCTATCAGAATTAACAGGACAAAAACTACAACCTGCATCAGCTGAAGATAGTTATAGTTTTTATCATGTTTTACTGGGTTCTATTCATAAACCGGTTCGGGATCAGATAATCTATATCTCTGGTTCGGGAAGACTTGCTATTCAGTCAGGAGGCTGGAAGTATGCAAATTTTCTGGGATCAGGGGGATTTACTGATCCTTCTTATATCAGACCTGTTGACGGTGGCCCGGAAGGTCAATTATATAATCTCAAAATTGATCCCCTGGAACAGAACAACCTCTTTCAGGATGAACCGGATATGGTAAGAAAATTATCCGGGATGTTGGAAAAGCAAGTTAAATCCAAACAGGATATTATATACTGAATAGAATGATAATCACTCCAGGTAAGTGTATCCATATAACCCTGACCTGTAAGTAGATAAAAATTCCTTCCCTTCTTCAACCGTAATTTTACCTGATTTTACAGAACTGGTTACCCATGTTTCAACTGCCCGAACCAGTTTTTTTGAATTATACTGAACATAATCAAGCACCTCAGCTACAGTTTCCCCGTCAATGATCCGGTCAATCACATAACCTTCATCATTTACAGAAACATGTATCGCATTTGTGTCACCAAACAGATTATGCAGATCTCCAAGGATCTCCTGGTAAGCCCCTACCATAAATACTCCGATAAAATACGATTCTTTTGAACGAAGTGAATGTACCGGGAGATAATGTGCAAAATTATAGGAAGAGATAAAACTATCAATTTTCCCGTCGGAATCACAGGTTATATCCTGTAAGGTGGCTGTACACACAGGCTTTTCATCCAGCCTGTGAACAGGCATGATAGGGAATATCTGGTCAATAGCCCAGGAATCCGGTAAAGACTGGAAAAGAGAAAAATTACAGAAATATTTATCGGGAAGCATCCTTGATAGCTGCCTGAGGTCATCCGGTGCATGTTTTATCTGGATCACCAGTTTATTAATTTCGCGGGTTATTGACCAGAACAGGCGTTCGATCTGGGCACGTGTTTTCAGGTCAAGCATACCGAGACTGAACAGGTCCAGGGCTTCTTCCCTGATCTGCTGAGCATCATGCCATGTCTCCAGCATCCGTGTCTGGTTGAGCTTGTCATATAACTGGTAAAGTTCGGTAACAAGTTCATGACTATCCTCCCCGATGGTCTCTTCATCATCCCACTCCGGCAGGGTGGCAGTTTCCAATACTTCAAAAATAAGTACTGAATGATGTGCAGTCAGTGAACGTCCTGATTCAGTTATTATATTCGGATGAGGAATTTCATTCTTGTCACTTGCATCAACAAAGGTGCTTACGGAGTCATTAACATATTCCTGCAGCGTGTAATTAATACTGCTTTCACTGTTGGAAGATCTTGTTCCATCATAATCAACACCAAGGCCTCCCCCGATATCGACAAAATCAATATTGAACCCCATTTTTCTTATTTCCACATAAAATTGCGAAGCTTCTCTTAATGCTGTTTTTATCCTTCGGATCTTGGTCACCTGGCTGCCGATATGAAAATGGATCAGGTGAAGACAATCTTTCATCTTATTTTTTTCAAGAAAATCAAGTGCTTCCAGTAACTCACTTGAGGAAAGTCCGAATTTACTGATATCACCTCCTGAATCTTCCCATTTCCCACTGCCGGAACTGGCCAGTTTTATACGTATACCTATAGCAGGCTTTAGCTTCAGCCTTTTGGAAATAGAGGAAATAAGCTTTAGTTCATTAAGCTTTTCCACCACCAGGAAAATACGTTTTCCCATTTTTTGAGCAAGAAGTGCCAGCTCAATATATGCTTCATCCTTATAGCCGTTACAAATGATCAAAGAATCATTATCCGTGTTAATTGCCAGTATAGCATGTAATTCGGGTTTGGAACCGGCTTCCAGTCCTATATTGAATTTCTTACCATGACTTACAATTTCTTCCACCACCGGCCGCATCTGATTTACTTTGATGGGATAAATAATGAAATTCTGTGCATTATAATTATATTCCTTTGCAGCAGATGAGAAAGATTCTGAAATACTGATGATCCTGTCATCCAGTATATCAGGAAAACGTATAAGCATGGGAGATGATACATCACGAATGATCAGTTCATCCAGCAATTCTTTAAGATCAATAGCAGGCCCCTTACGCCTGGGAGTTACTGTTACATTTCCTTTTTCGTTGATAGAGAAATATTCCACTCCCCACCCGTTGATATTATATAATTCCGCAGAATCTTCAATGCGCCATTTTCTCATTTCAGTAAAAAATTATACACGCACAAAACTAAAAGAAATAATAAAAATACATAATGTTTTGAATGAAATAATCAGAGTTCTGTATAAGCAAATTAATATTTCTTATTTTTGCAGGGATTCTTTGTATGATGTATTTTTTTATTAATCAGTTGATTTGTCCATGATTTATATCACTCGCAGGGAACGGTTTTGTTCGGCTCACCGCTTGTTTAATCCTGAATGGGATGATGATAAAAACAATGAGATATACGGGGGATGTTCAAACCCTAAGTGGCATGGGCATAACTATATTCTGTGGGTAACAGTGAAAGGCAATGTGAAACAGGATTTAGGTTATTTGGCAGATATGAAGGAGATCAGCAAAATTATACGGGAGCATATTATTACTAAACTCGATCATAAAAATATTAACCTGGAAGTGGAATTTATGCAGGGGAAACGGATATCAACAGAGAATCTTGCAATTGCAATCTGGGAACAGCTGGAACCTTTTATGAAAATGCTGGGTGTTGAAATGCATGCGGTTAAACTGGAAGAAACTGAAAATAATTATGTTGAATATTTTGGTAATTAAATAATAATATATGAACAAAACAGAACATGATACTTGTTTTGATAACGGAACTGGTTTTGAAAGGGTTGATTATTATGATGTTAACAGAACAAACTTCATCAGCGATCACTACAAAGAGATCATCGGTATGCTGGATGAAGACCACACCAGGGAAGGTCTTTTAAGGACTCCTGAAAGAGCTGCAAAAGCAATACAATATCTTACCAATGGGTATGGGGTCAATCCGGCTGATATTTTAAAATCTGCCATGTTTAAAGAAGATTATAAGGAAATGGTTATTGTGAAAGACATTGAGATTTTTTCTCTTTGTGAGCATCACCTGATACCTTTCTTTGGCAAAGCCCATATTGCATATATCCCTGATGAATATATTACAGGACTGAGTAAACTGGCGAGGGTTGCTGATGCATTTTCAAGACGGCTCCAGGTGCAGGAAAGACTGACTGTACAAATAAGGGACTGCATTCAGGAAACCTTAAAGCCGCTCGGTGTTGCGGTAGTAATTGAAGCAAAACATTTATGCATGATAATGAGAGGTATTCAGAAACAAAACTCTATAACCACAACCTCCGCTTTTACAGGTGAATTTCTTGAAAATGCCCGAACACGTGAAGAATTTATCCACCTGATATCATCCGATTTAATGTGATTGATTATCAATTTTATATCCCTTCTGCCGGGCTATCATAAAAAATCAGGTGTAAGAATGTTTTATTTAAGCATATCTCACTAATTTTGTCGGTTTATACAAGTAATATATTATGGAAGCTTATATTTTCCCCGGACAAGGATCTCAGTTTCCCGGAATGGGAAAAGATCTGTATGAAAATAATTCTCAGGCTAAAGCATTATTTGATGAGGCAAATGGTATTCTCGGTTTCGATATAACCCGGCTGATGTTTGAAGGAACTGAAGAGGATCTGAAACAGACAAAAGTCACGCAGCCTGCTATTTACCTTCATTCAGTTATACTGGCCAGTACACTTGGGGATACTTTCAGACCTTCAATGACAGCAGGTCATTCCCTGGGTGAATTTTCTGCCCTGGCTGCCACAGGCGCTGTCAGTTTTAAAGATGGTCTTGTCCTTGTTTCCAGGCGTGCTTCCGCTATGCAGAAAGCCTGTGAAAAAGAACCTTCTGCAATGGCTGCAATTATCGGGCTCGAAGATGTTGTAATTGAAAAAGCCTGTAAAGAGATAAAAGAAGTGGTCGTTCCGGCAAATTATAACAACCCGGGACAGATGGTTATTTCAGGGAGTATTAAAGGTATTGATGAAGCGATCGGAAAACTTACATTGCTTGGAGCAAAAAGAGCCATTAAACTCACTGTGGGAGGAGCATTCCATAGTCCTCTCATGGAATCCGCCAGGATTGAACTTGCTGATGCCATCCGGGAAACAACATTTAAAAAACCTGTTTGCCCCGTTTATCAAAACGTAAATGCACACCCTTCCGTTCATCCTGATGAAATTAAAAAGAACCTTGTTGAACAGCTTACTTCACCGGTTAGATGGACAGAAACAGTGCAGAATATGATAAGAGACGGCGCTGTGATTTTTACTGAAGTAGGCCCTGGCACTGTTTTACAGGGACTGGTCAGAAAAATCAACAGGGATGTTACTGTAAAAGGTATTTAATAAAAAGTATTATGAAAGTCCTGAAATTTGGAGGATCCTCTGTTGGTTCACCCGACATAATCACTGAAGTCAAGAAAATAATCGGGCGTGAAAAACGCCCTTTGGTTGTCGTTGTTTCTGCTTTTAAAGGTATTACAGACCAGATCATTAAAGCCAGTGAACTGGCTTCCCAAAAGAATAACGCCTACCTGGCCGAAGTTGAAGACATCCGTACACGACACCTGGAAGTAATAAACATCCTTGTTCCAAAAGATCAAAAAGAAAACGTGAAAGGCGTTGTAAACAAGATGCTTAATGATGTTTCAGAACTGCTTTTCGGCGTTCATATTCTGAGGGATCTTACTCCTAAAACTCTTGACCATCTTCTCAGTTTCGGAGAAAGACTGTCATCATTCATTATTTCTCATATTATTAAAGGTTCTGTGTCTGTTGATATGCTTAAATTTATCCGAACAGACAGTAAATTCGGGAATGCCCAGGTGGATTTTGAAACAACCAATTGCCTGATCAGGGAAGCATTAGCCGATCTGAAAGGCGTTGCAATTGTCCCGGGTTTTATCGCTGCAAATAAAACCGGAGACATAACCACACTGGGAAGAGGAGGATCAGATTATACTGCAGCAATTATTGCAGCCGCTCTGGACGCTGACGATTTACAAATATGGACTGACGTTGATGGATTTATGACAGCAGACCCGAGAAAGGTTAGTAAAGCATATCCTATTGCCTGCCTGAGTTATGCAGAAGCAATGGAATTATCTCATTTCGGTGCAAAAGTAATATATACACCTACACTGTTTCCTGCCTATAAAAAAAATATCCCTATCTATATTAAAAATACATTTAATTCATCAGCATCAGGAACAGTCATATCGTCAGAACCAGGAACAAATGCGGGTATAAGCCCTATTAAAGGGGTTTCTTCCATAGACCAGATCGATCTTATAACTATGCTCGGCAGCGGTCTTCCTGGTGTTACAGGGATTGCAATGCGACTTTTTTCCGCTCTGGCAAGCAGAAATGTTAATGTGATATTAATTACCCAGGCTTCTTCCGAATTTTCTATTAGCGTTGCCATCTCTCCTGCAGATACTGAAAGGGCTGTCAAAGCTATAAACCATGAGTTTCAAACAGAGATAATTTATAAGAAGATCATTGAACTGGTTGTGGAAAAAAATCTGTCAGTAATTGCTATTGTAGGGGAAAAGATGAAAAATACCCCGGGAATATCAGCCAATTTGTTTTCCTCCCTCGGAAGAAACGGTATTTCAGTTATTGCTACAGCACAGGGTTCATCAGAGCTGAATATCTCAGTAGTAATAAAACATGAAAACCTTCGCAAAGGATTAAACGTTATCCATGAAGGATTCTTCCTTTCCAAAATTAAAACCTTACATCTGTTTATTGCCGGTACTGGCACTGTGGGAAAAGATCTCCTGGAACAGATAAGGATCCAGCAGGAAACTTTAATACATGATCTAAACCTGAATATTAGTGTCATTGGAATTATCAACTCAAGGAAAATGCTCATTCAGGAATCAGGAATAGATATTTCCCGATATAGAAAACTGATGGATGAGGCCAAGCCCTCAAACCACGGGATTTTTCTTAAAGAAATAACGACCTTGAATCTTCGTAACTCCGTTTTTGTAGATTGTACCGCAAGCCAGGATGTAGCACGTCTGTACAGGGAACTATTTGATCAATATATTTCTGTGGTTACCGCCAATAAAATTGCCTGTTCCTCAGAGTTTTCACTTTACAGGGAGCTGAAACAAAAAGCCAGGGAGAAAGGAGTGAAGTTTATCTACGAAACAAACGTAGGTGCCGGACTTCCTATTATCAATACAATAAATGATCTGATAAGGAGCGGGGATCGCATAATTGGCATGGAAGCTGTACTTTCAGGGACATTGAATTTTATTTTTAATACTTTGAGTGAAGAGATTTCATTCAGTAAAGCGGTAAAACTTGCAAAAGAGAAAGGTTTTTCTGAACCCGATCCACGTATTGATCTCAGCGGGAAAGACGTTATGCGTAAACTGGTTATCCTTTCAAGGGAATCAGGCTATCCCCTCGAGATTGCCGATATCCGGATGATACCTTTTCTTCCTGAAACATGCTTTTCCGTCCCGATAGAAGATTTCTGGAAAGAATTGGAACGTATAAGCCCTGATTTTGAGAACCGCAGGAAACAGCTCGTGAAAAAAGGTAAAAGATGGCGGTTTGTCGCGGGTCTCCACGGGGGTAAAGCAGAAGTTGAACTTAAGGAGATAGGACCAGAACACCCGGCTTTTGAACTTGCTGACAGTAATAATATTATTCTCATATGGACGGAGAGATACAAAGAACAACCCATGGTGATAAGAGGTTATGGCGCCGGAGCCGCAGTTACTGCTGCAGGAGTTTTTGCCGATATTATCAGAATTGCTAATGTGTAAAAAAAGTATGTTAGAACTGGTAATTTTTGATATGGATGGACTGCTGATAGATACAGAAACTTTCTGGCAGAAAACAGAAAAGGATATCTTCAGCAAATACGGGATTGATATTACACCCGAAATGCAAAAAGCTACTTTCGGTCTCAGAAGCGATGAACAGATAGAATACTGGTATAAATTAAAACCCTGGCCGGAATTTGATCATAAAAAATTAGAAGACGAATATTTCCACATTATTCACGAATTTTTTATTCATGAGGCCCAGCTTATGCCCGGGGCGGAATATATCCTGGAGTTTTTTAAAAACAAAGGAGTTGATATGGCACTCGCATCATCATCTCCTATGTTTTTAATCAACACTTTCATTAAAAGATTTGGATTTAATAAATATTTTGCAGCAGTACATTCCGCTGAGCTTGAGGAGTTTGGGAAGCCTCACCCAGCCGTGTATATAACCACTGCCCGAAAATTGAAAAAAAAACCTGTGCATTGCCTGGCATTCGAAGATTCCCTTAACGGATTACTGGCTGCAAAATCAGCAAGGATGAAAGCTGTAATAGTTCCGGATCACAGAACCCATGATAACGGAAAATATGATATAGCTGACCTGGTAATGGGGAGTTTACTCGAATTCGGTGAAAACGAATACCGTTTGTTTATCTGAAAACTATTTTGCCTTGGAAAAATCGGTTAAAATATATGTGCCTGCTACTGTTTCAAATGTCGGACCAGGCTTTGACATTATGGGATTTGCCATGGAAGATCCGGGAGATGTACTTATTCTGAAAACCAATACATCCGGAACTATCAGGATATTTAACAATTCGGGAACGAAAATCCCGACGGATCCCGGGAAAAATATTGCATCAATAGCCCTTAAGGCTTTGCTGAATAAATTAAACACCAGCCAGGGTTTCGATATGTACTTTGAAAATAAGATCAAACCGGGAAGCGGGATCGGGTCAAGTGCAGCAAGTTGCGTTGCAGCTGTTTACGGGGCAAATGCCCTGCTTGGGAATCCATTCACTCCACTGGAACTGATCCCTTTTGCACTCGAAGGCGAAAAAATGGCAAGCGGAAGCCTCCATGCTGATAATGTTGCACCGGCAATGCTTGGGGGGTTCGTATTCATCAGATCATATAAGCCTCTTGATATTATTCCCCTGCCTGCACCCGGTGATCTCAGATGTGTTGTCGTTCATCCCTGTATCGAAATTAAAACTTCTGAAAGCAGAAGTATTTTACCCGTAAATATCAGTCTCAAATCGGCAGTAAGTCAATGTGGTAACGTTGCCGGCCTGATCAGCGGAATTATTAGTTCAGATTATTACCTGATATACCGCTCTCTTAAGGACGAGTTTGCTGAACCATACAGGGCAGGACTTATTCCGGGTTACCTGAAACTGAAAGAACTCCTGCAGGAAGATATTTCCTGTGGCTGCAATATCTCAGGCTCAGGACCTTCAGTTTTCGTCCTTACTCATAACCAGACAACATTGGATAATGTAGTTATGAAGATGAAATCGGTTTATTCAGAACTTGGAATAGAACATAATATTTATTGTTCAGGTATTAGTGAAAGCGGTGCAAAAATTATTGGATAGGATAAATTGTTTGTGTTATATTTTAGAAAATAGTACTTTTCAATACAAAAATTTATTTTGTTTATTTCAGAATCAAATTCTTACAACTATGAAAACAGCTACAATCAACACATTAATTATTTTAATCCTCCTCCCGGGCATTTCTTCCTGTAAAAGATTTAATAATATAAACCAGGATAGATCTACAAAGCAACATCGGGCATATAATGGAGTTTACCAGGATGATTATTTAAATCGTATCGCTTTTCCTGTTGGAGGGATAGGAGCCGGGATGTTCTGCATTGAAGGCACCGGGGCAATATCACATATGTCGGTGCGTAACCGCCCGCAGGTTTTTAATGAGCCTTGCATGTTTGCTGCTATTTCAATAAAAGGAGTTGAAAATGGTGCCAAAGTATTGGAAGGACAGGTCCCGGATTGGAAGAAATTCGGACAACCAGGTTCAGGTAATGGAGCAGCACATACCAGCTACGGGTTTCCGAGATTTAAAAATGCTGAGTTCTATACAGAATTCCCTTTCTGCAGAATAAATTTAAAGGATAGCGATATTCCGCTTGAAGTATCCATAAAAGGATGGAGCCCTTTTATTCCTGGTGATGCTGATAATTCAAGCCTGCCGGTTGGAGCTCTTGAATATACCTTCCGGAATAACGGAAAAAACCCGGTTGATGCTGTCTTTTCATATAATTCAAAGAACTTTATCGCCCCACATCAATGGGTAGGATCAATAAAACCTGTTCGTAACGGATTTATACTATCAGTCGTTGGAGATAAGGAAAACCCTCATGAAACCGCTGATTTCGCAATTTTTACCAATGATACAAATACCGTCGTTAATCATTGCTGGTTTCGTGGTGGATGGTTTGATCCTATGACAGTAATATGGAATGCAATTCAAAATTGTGAGATGAACGGTATACTGCCTGTTGAAGAAGGAGCACCAGGAGCTTCTCTTTTTGTGCCTTTAACACTTAAACCCGGTGAATCCAAAACTGTACAGTTAATGATGTCATGGTATGTTCCTGAAACCAATATAAAATTTGGCCAGGATCCTAAGGATAAGCCGAAAACCGAATGTGCGAATAAGGATTGTCAGAAACTTTCAACTTTTCATAAGCCCTGGTATTCCGGGAAATTCAGCGATATAACAGAAGTTGTTGACTACTGGATAAACAACTACGATGAACTCCGTCAAAATTCAGAAATGTTCAGGGAGGCCTTTTATAACAGCACACTTCCACCAGAGGTCGTCGAAGCCGTGGCAGCAAATCTTACTATACTTAAATCTTCAACTGTCTTGCGGCAAACAGATGGAAAATTATGGTGCTTTGAAGGATCCAGTGATAATTACGGATGCTGTCATGGTTCCTGTACTCATGTTTGGAATTATGCTCAGGCTTTACCTCATCTTTTCCCGTCACTTGAACGTACTTTACGTGAAACAGAATTTCTGAAAAGCCAGGACGATAATGGGCACCAGACATTTCGTTCCGCTCTTCCAATCAGACCGGTTGCACATACATTTCATGCAGCAGCTGACGGACAGTTAGGTGGCATCATGAAGATGTACAGGGAATGGAGAATTTCCGGTGATAATGAATGGATGAAAAAAATGTACCCGAAAGTCAGATTAAGTCTTGATTACTGCATTAAAACCTGGGATCCCCGGCATAAAGGCATTTTGGAAGAGCCTCATCATAATACCTATGATATTGAATTCTGGGGACCAGATGGAATGTGTACCAGTTTTTATCTTGGTGCTCTTCAGGCAATTTCTGAAATGGGAGAATTCCTGGGTGAAGATGTTTCATTATATAAAGATATTTTAGCAAAAGGGAAACAATTTATGGAAAATGAATTGTATAATGGCGAATATTTTATCCAGAAAATTCAGTGGGAAGGCTTGGATGCACCTGATCCCGTGAAGCTGGCAGAAACATCCCTGTCAATTAATTATTCTGAAGAAGCTATAGATCTTCTTAAGAAGGAGGGACCTAAATATCAGTATGGGAATGGTTGTTTGTCAGATGGTGTTCTTGGCAGCTGGATGGCTCTTGTTTCCGGTCTGTCTGATCCATTGGATAATAATAAAATAAAAAGTCATTTAATATCTGTTCATAAATATAATTTAATATCCGACCTGAGAAATCATGCTAATCCGCAGCGCCCAGCTTTTGCTTTGGGGAATGAAGGTGGATTATTGTTATGCACATGGCCTAAAGGGGGTAAACTCACCCTTCCGTTTGTTTACAGCAACGAAGTGTGGACAGGTATTGAATACCAGGTTGCTTCACATCTTATGTTTATGGGGGAAGTTCAGAAGGGATTAGATATTGTGCGTGCCTGCAGGGATCGTTACGATGGCAGAATAAGAAATCCTTTTAACGAATATGAATGCGGGAACTGGTATGCACGGGCTATGTCAAGCTATGGATTAATTCAGGGACTGACAGGAGTCAGGTTCGATGCAGTTGATGGCATTTTATATATCGATTCCAGGATCGGTGATTTTACAAGTTTCTTATCATCAGCAACAGGATTTGGAAATGTCGGACTTAAGAATGGAAAACCTCTTGTGAAGGTGCTTTACGGGAAGATTGATGTGAAAAAAATAATTATATCCGGCGTTGAATTTAAGGAAGTAATTTAAATATTTTAGGGTGTTATATCATAGTACAAATAATCCTGGTCTCAAGTTTAGCTTGAAAGAAGCTGTTTTCAAAGGACTTGCCCCTGATAAAGGCCTGTTTATGCCTGAAAGATTCGTGCCTCTTGATCAGGAATTTATCAAAAATCTGCCATCTTGCTCAGTGGAGGAAATTGCGTACCAGGTAAGCAATGCTTTTTTCGGGGATGATATCGGGAAAAATGAACTTATGAGTATAACTCTAAATGCTGTCAACTTTCCTTTACCCCTCGTACATATACATGACAATATATATACCCTTGAATTGTTTCATGGACCAACCTTAGCCTTTAAAGATGTCGGAGCACGTTTTATGGCAAGGATGCTGGAATATTTTACCAGGGATTTTGACAGGGAAATACATGTACTTGTTGCAACTTCAGGCGATACAGGAAGCGCTGTTGCCAACGGATTCCTCGGAGTAAGCGGGATAAAAGTACATATTTTATATCCTAAAGGAATGGTAAGCTCAATCCAGGAAAAACAATTCACTACCCTTGACAGAAATATTTCTGCACTTGAAGTGGAAGGTACTTTTGATGATTGTCAGAAACTTGTCAAAGAAGCCTTTAACGACAAATCTATTAATAACAGAATAACGCTTACCTCCGCTAATTCTATTAATCTTGCACGACTTTTACCCCAATCGATTTATTATTTCATTGCAGTAAAAGAATTAGGAAAAGTTCCGGGCGAAATCTCCATGTGTGTTCCAAGTGGTAATTTTGGGAATCTTACAGCAGGACTTATCGGGAAACGCATTGGCTTACCAGTACAAAAATTTGTTGCAGCAACAAATATTAATGATGTTGTCCCTGAATATCTTGAAACAGGGAAATATCGCCCCCGACCTTCCCTTCAGACAATAGCAAATGCAATGGATGTAGGTGATCCCAGTAACTTTACCAGGATACTTGAATTGTATGGAAAATCCTGTGAGAAAATTTCAGAAGACCTGGAAGCATACAGCTATAGGGATGAACAACTGAAATCGGCGATCAGAACGGTATCCGGGGAATACGGGTATCTTATGGATCCTCATGGAGCTGCAGGTTACCTGGGTATCAGAGATTACCTTGACCGGCACCCTTCTTCCACAGGAATATTTTTCGAAACTGCTCATCCTGCTAAATTTGCAGATATTGTGGAAGAAATAACCGGACAAGCTGTAGAAATTCCTTCCCGTTTACAGGAATTCTTTTCCGGGACTAAAAATACTATCCCTATGACCAGAGTTTATAAGGATTTTAAAGCTTACCTGGAAGGATTAATTAATAACTAATGTTTCGCATTTATATAATAATGAATCCGCTCCGAAAAGTCGAATTTACGATTTTAAATGCTTGTCCCCCCCAGCCCCCTAAAGCCTGCCTGTCGCCTGCCTGTCGGCAGACAGGGCAGACAGGGGGGGCCTATAAATCAGCAACTTGCAAAAGTCCCCCCTGGGGGATTTAGGGGGAAATGACTTTTCGGAGTGGACTCAGTAATAAAAATTTGCAGCTATTAATATCCATATGCTAGTTATAATTTTTTACACTGACTTTTAAAAGGTTTTACTTGTGCGAAACTTAAGTTAATAACTTACTTCCTGATAACTCTTCAAGGAACTTTTCAACCACATTAATAAAAATATCAGGTTGTTCTGCATGAAGCCAATGGCCTGCACCCGGAATATTCACAAGCTCTGCTTCAGGAAATACTTTATAAATTATTGGGATATCAGCGGCAGAAATATAATCTGAATTCTCCCCTTTTATAAAAAGTACAGGAAAACCTGTTATTCCCTTTCCCTGGCTGAACCTTTTCAGATCCAGTCCATCCATGATTTCCGGCAAATGGTTGAATAATGTCCTGATATTCAGTTTCCATTTATAATTACCTTGTTCATCCCTGGCAATATTTTTCAACAAAAACTGCCGTATTTTTCCTGATCGTATCAGCGAAGCCAGTTGCCTGTCAACATCAGTTCTTGATTTAACAATAGTAAAATCGACTTCCAGCATGGAAGACATAATATTCATATGTTGTGTAACCTGGCTGACCGGCTCCTGCAGGTCTTTATATGAACGAGGTGAGATATCAGCAATAATCAGGGAAATGACCTTATCAGGATAGTCAGCGGCAAAGAACATAGCAGTTTTACCTCCCATTGAATGTCCCAAAAGAATAGCTTTGTTAATATTCTGATCAATCATGAAATTATAAAGATCATTCTTCAGAAGTGTGTAATTATGTTCTTTTGAATGAAAAGAATTACCGTGATTTCTCTGATCTAAAAGGAAAACCTCAAAATTTTCAGCAAGTTTACGTCCAATGGTAATCCAGTTATCTGAAGAACCATATAAACCATGAAGGATAATTAACGGGGTCCCTGTACCGTAATGACGAAAGAACAAATTCATACAGCCTTCAGGTTAACTGGTATTTGTACATCTGAATAGTGTTTTCAAGGCCAAGGTAGATAGCATCAGAAATAAGTGCATGTCCGATCGAGACTTCCAGCAGCCCGGGTATATTTTGATTGAAATATTTCAGATTCTGCAGGTTCAGATCATGGCCTGCATTTAAGCCAAGATTATATTTGAGGGCTGTTTCAGCTGCCCTGATAAAAGGAGCAATAGCTTTTTCCCTGTTGGTTTCAAACATCGTTGCATAAGGTTCCGTATATAATTCTATCCTGTCGGTGCCTGTCTGAGCAGCATGTTTGATGATCCCCGGATCGGTTCCTGTGAAAATGGAAGTTCTGATACCCCTGTCTTTAAAATTTTTAATAATATCCCTGAGTAAATCTTTATTTTTAACAGTATCCCATCCTTCTGAGGATGTCAGTGCTCCCGGAGGATCAGGGACAAGAGTAACCTGGTCGGGATGAACGGAAAATACCAGTTCAAGGAAAGAAGGAGAAGGATAACCTTCAATATTGAATTCAGTAGTGATAATGGGTTTTATATCTCTGACATCCTGGTAACGGATATGTCTTTCATCAGGCCTGGGATGAACAGTAATGCCGTCGGCTCCGTAAATCTGGCAATTGATTGCGGTCTGCAGAACATCGGGAATATTTCCTCCCCTTGAATTACGTATTGTTGCAATTTTGTTTATATTTACACTTAATCTTGTCATGCGCTGTGTTTAATTAGCTTGTAAAGATAAGGTTTTTAAAAGTTTTTTTATGCTTGCAAGAGATTTAATGTCGGATATTGTACCTGCACTGAAAACTTCTGATACAGGCCATCAGGCTTTGTCATGGATGGAGATATTCAGGATTTCACATCTTCCTATCGTAAATAATCTTGAATTCCTGGGTCTTATTTCAGACAAGGATATCTATAACCTGAATATGGCAGATGAACCTATTGGTGCTCACAGTCTTTCACTTTTTAGCCCATTTGTTTTTGACGACCAGCATATCTATGAAGTTATTGAAATTACCTCCCGATTGGAATTAACGGTAATACCTGTACTTAAAAGAGATAATACTTACCTTGGACTTATTACCCTGAACGATCTGGTTACTCATTTTGCCAGCCTTTCAGCATTGCAGCATCCCGGGGGTATTATAGTACTTGAACTGAATGAAAATGATTATTCAATGTCCCAGATTGCCCAGATCGTTGAAAGTAATGACGCCAAGATCCTCAGTATGTACATCTCCTCTGAAAAAGATTCTACAAAAATTTCGATAACTTTAAAGATTAACAGGGCTGATCTGACCTCAATCATACAAACTTTTGAAAGATATGATTATAATATCAGGGCTTCATATATGAAAGAAGACGATTCTGAAAGCCTGTACAGTAACAGGTATGATTTTTTTATGCGTTATCTGAATATATAGACAGTAATGGTTAAAATTGCTATTTTCGGTAAAACAGTAAACAATGATCTTTTACCGGTGATCCGTGAATTTTTTACAAGATTGAAGGATCACGGGGCCAGATTATATATCCATGAGAAATTTTCAGATTTTCTGACAGAGAAATTACAACTGGATCCCGGTATGCATGAACGGTTCCCTGATCATGAAGTACTTCCCGCTGATATCAGTTTTATTTTTAGTCTTGGTGGTGACGGGACATTCCTTGAAACTGCAAATATTATCGGGAACCTTAATATTCCGGTGGTTGGAATTAACACAGGCAGATTGGGATTCCTGGCTTCTATTTCCCTGGATAACCTTGTGGAATCAGTTGATGCGATCTTTAAGGGAAAATATTCCTTAGAAGAACGGACCCTGATGAGATTGAAAATAACCGGCAATAACATACCCGACAAAACTTATACAGCATTAAATGATATAACTGTACATAAAAAAGACCTGGGGATGATCTCCATTCATGTTGAGTTAAACAATGAATATCTGAACTCATACTGGGCTGATGGATTAATTATTGCATCACCAACGGGCTCTACTGCTTATTCAATGAGCGTGGGAGGTCCGATCATACTCCCTGAATCAAAAGTTTTTATTATTTCACCAGTTTCACCACATAATCTTTCCATGAGACCTATTGTGATCCCGGATTCTGATATCATAAAACTGCGTGTTGAGAGTCGCTCAGATGAATTCCTTGTATCAATGGATTCCCGGTCATTGTATGTTTCCTCAGATTGCCGGCTTGTCGTGGATAAAGCTCCATTTACTATAAAACTTGTACGGATACAGGGAAGTTGTTATTACAGTACATTAAGGAATAAACTTATGTGGGGAATTGATAAACGTAATTAAATTATTATTGTCAATATTATTTTGTTTTTCATCTTTAACAAATTAATTTTCAAAGCTTTTAATTGTATTTTTAAAGAATAATATTACCTAAACTTTAGTATAAACTTTGAAAGATAAAACATTAATTTATATATTTGTAAATCATTGATTTGTTTATGAACAAACATTTGCTGATATTTTCTTTTCTGATATTGATGATTTTACCGTCAGAGATATTCGGGCAGAGATGGAAGTTACTAAGATATGAGGCTTCGGCAGGACTTGGTGTTGTAAATTTTTTCGGGGATATAGGAGGAACAGCGGATGTTAATAATATGGCAGGATTCAAGGATATTCAGTTACAATATTCAAGACTTTCTGTTTTCTTAGGTGCCACATATAGAATCAGGGAGGATATGAATGTGAAAATGAACCTGATATATGGTTCGACCAGGGGAGATGATGTGGACTCCCGTAATAATGATAGAAATTTTGCGTTCACTTCCACAATTTTTGAGCCCTCTTTTCAGTTTGAATATTACGTGATCCCGGAAAGCAAAGCATTTGCTTCCTCTGCAACCTTTAACAGAAGAGGAATGCTAAATGATTTTGCTCACATATCATTGTACGGATTTGCAGGGATAGGAGGAATATTTTCAAACCCAAAACCTGATAAAGATTATGTTGCTGTTTTTGACGATAATTTTTCAAAGTTTGGAATTTGTTTCCCGCTGGGAATAGGCCTTAAATTTACTGTAAGTACCCAATGGTCATTGGGTTTTGAATTTGGCCGAAGGTTTACTTTAACTGATTACATCGATGGATATACAACAGTTTTTTCAAAACATAAAGATACTTATTACATTGGAGCACTCTCCGCAATTTATAAGATCAGAAGCGACCGGAATGGTATGCCTACCTTTAAGCGCTCGTATCGTTAAAAAAAGACTGTTCAATCACTACAGTATCTTTCATCCAGTAATTCTCCTGATTTCTGCATTATTTTTTCTAAACACCCCTGCCTGCTGGTCACAACGAAAAGCAGATATTGGTTTCTTTTCCGGAATCTCATGCTACCAGGGAGAAATTAGTCAGAGGCCATTTTATTCTCCCGGTTTCACTATTGGCCCGGTGTACCGTTATAATTTTCATGCAAGAACCTCCATTCGCTTAAGCGCTTTATATAATAACCTTAAAGGTAGTGATCTTGATTTTGAGGATGACGTACGGCAATTACGGGCTGCTTCTTTTAATATGACAGGCACAGAATTTGCGGCAGCCTGGGAATTTAATTTTCTTCCCTATAAAACAGCATTCCGTAAAACAAAATACAGCCCCTACGTATCTGCAGGTATAGGTTATCACCTCATCCTTTCATCTGATGTCATGGCTCATAATCATCTTACTATCCCGTTTGGCCTGGGATTTAAATTTAATATCACTCAAAAACTTAGTGCCGGAATTGAAAATACATACAGAAAAACTTATTATGATAATATCGATGGAATAGAAAATTTTTCAATGGATGAAAAATATCGCTTGCTTGGTAACAAAGACTGGTTTACCTTTACTGGATTTTTTCTCACATATAAAATCTTTAAATACAGGGAAGATTGCCCTACTTATGATTAAGGAAAGAATTAAATGGATGTAAGGAACAATATCATTAAAGAAAACCTGCCTTTACACGTTGCGATAATTATGGATGGTAACGGCAGGTGGGCCCGGAAACAGGGAAACGCACGGATATTCGGCCATCGCAATGGTGTGAAAGCGGTAAGGGAAACTGTGGAAGCAGCCGGAGAACTGGGAATTAAGTATCTTACCTTATTTGCTTTCTCAACTGAAAATTGGGACAGACCTAAAGATGAAATAAATGCCCTTATGGCACTCCTGGTTCAGACCCTTAAAACAGAACTTATCAGGCTTCATCAAAATAATGTGAAACTAAGTGTTATCGGGAACCTGGATACTCTGCCTGTTGATGTTACTACTGAAATCCTTAATGCAATAGACCTTACAAGAAATAATAACGGCCTGAACCTGATCATTGCCCTGAGTTATAGCGGAAGATGGGATATGCTCCAGGCTGTAAGGAAAATTACCAAAGAATTGAAAACCGGAAAAATAGATCCCGGTAAAATTAACTATGATACCCTGGAAAAATGCCTTTCAACAGCAAATATCCCTGATCCTGAACTATTGATCAGAACCAGTGGAGAGTACAGAATAAGTAATTTTTTGCTTTGGCAGATTGCATACACAGAATTGTATTTTACTGAAACCCTTTGGCCGGACTTCAGAAAAGAGGATTTTTATAAGGCAATTATCGATTTTCAAAAACGGGAAAGAAGGTTTGGGAAAATCAGTAATAATATATTCGATGAATCAGTTAATTCTATGAAGTGATGAGAAGAATCTTTCTTCAAATTGGATTGTTAATAATAGCTATTTGCTCAACAGGACAGGTGATTGATTACAACAATTTACCTGTTATGGATTATACACGACCCAGAAGTTATGAAATCGCAGACATTACTGTCTCAGGAGTGGAATTTCTTCAAAAAGAGGTACTTGTAAGCCTGTCAGGGTTATCAGTAGGACAGATAATTGCTGTTCCCGGTAATGATATTACCGATGTAGTCGAAAAATTCTGGAACCAGGGACTTTTTGCCGATGTGAAAATTTCAGCCACAAAAATCGAGGGAGGTAAAATCTGGCTGGATATTTATTTAAAGGAAAGACCAAGATTATCCAATCTTACCGTTCATGGCCTTAAAAAAGGAGAAACGACAGACCTGACAGAAAAACTGAACATCCGGAACGGAAGCCAGGTAACCGATGACCTGCTGAATAATATACGGCGTATTATACGTCAGCATTTTATTGATAAAGGCTTTATGAATACCGATATCCATATTGTACAGAAAGATGATACCGTTCGGATAAATATGGTGACACTGGATGTTTACGTGGATAAAAATGCGAGAGTTAAAATTGAGGAATTATATATTTCAGGAAATGAAGTGTTCCCGGATAAAAGGCTGAGGCGTGTTATGAAAGATACCAAAAAAAGAAATATAAATATTTTTAAAGCTTCAAAACTTATCAGGAAAAAATTTGAGGATGATAAAAAGAAACTTATCGGATTTTATAACGAACATGGATATCGTGATGCAGAAGTACTTGCCGATTCTGTCACACGGGTCTCAGATAAACGTATAAATCTTTATCTTTCAATTTCCGAGGGAGATAAATACTATTTCGGCGACATAAGATGGCTGGGAAATACTGTATATCCCTCAGAAATACTTTCAAAATATCTGGGTATCAATAAAGGAGATATCTTCAACCAGGAAATTTTTGATAAAAGATTATTTACAGATGAAGATGCTGTTAATTCCCTTTATCTTGATCATGGTTACCTGTTTTTCAATCTTGATCCTGTGGAAGTCAGGATTTATAATGACACCATTGATTATGAGATGAGAATTTATGAGGGAAAACAGGCAACAATAAATAACATTATAATTGAAGGGAATACCAAAACAAATGAGCACGTAATAAGGAGGGAATTACGCACACGTCCCGGAGATCTGTTCAGCAAGCAGGATATTATACGTACTGTAAGAGAACTTGCTCAACTTGGACATTTTGATCCGGAAAAAATAGAACCTGACCCGATCCCGAACCAGGCCGATGGTACTGTTGATATCCGCTACCGCCTGGTTGAAAAAGCAAATGACCAGCTGGAATTATCCGGCGGATGGGGTATGGGAATGCTGGTAGGAACTTTGGGATTGAGATTTTCCAATTTTGCATCTTCCCGGATACTTGAACCCAAAGCATGGAGGCCAATTCCTTCCGGCGATGGTCAGACCTTAAGTCTCCGTGCTCAATCAAACGGTAAATATTATCAGGCATATAACATATCATTCATTGAACCATGGTTTGGAGGGAAAAAACCAAATTCTTTTTCTGTTTCCTTCTATCACACTATAATGAATAATTCTTATTACTGGGGACAGATAAGTGACCAGTACCTTAAAATATCAGGAGCATCCCTGGGCCTTGGACGAAGGCTCGCATGGCCCGATGATTTTTTTAGCCTCTATAATGAATTCAGCTATCAACGATATAAACTTGAAGACTGGACAGGATATTTCCTTTTCTCAAACGGAATATCCAATAACTTCAGCTTTACTACAACTTTTGGCCGTAATTCTGTAGATCAGCCCATTTATCCGCGCGGAGGTTCTAATTTTAACCTTAGTCTCCAGGTCACTCCCCCATATTCAATTATCAAGAACCAGGATTTCACCAATGCCATTGACGAAGATAAATATAGGTGGATTGAATATCATAAGTGGAAATTTAAAACCGATTATTATACAAGTTTGGCAGGAAATTTGGTATTGTATACGAGAGCTCATTTTGGTTATCTAGGTTTTTACAACAAAACCATCGGTCCTTCACCTTTTGAAGGATTTGACCTTGGAGGTGACGGACTGACAGGTTATAACCTTTACGGACGTGAAACCATAGCCCTGAGAGGTTATGAAAATGGTTCTTTGACACCTTTGGTAAACGGGAATAAATCCGGTAACGTATATACCAAATATTCACTGGAATTACGTTATCCGTTTACATTGAATCCTTCAGCAACCGTGTTCGGACTGGTATTCCTGGAAGCCGGTAATGCATGGTTCTCCATTGAAGATTTTAATCCCTTCCTGGTGAAAAGATCTGCCGGTGTTGGTTTGCGCGCATTCCTGCCAATGTTCGGATTGCTTGGAATTGACTGGGGCTATGGATTTGATGAAATTCCCGGAAAACCAGGCGTAAATAAAAGCCAGTTCCACTTTACCATCGGTCAGCAATTTTAAACAGGTATTAACTTTAAATGAAAAAGATATGAAAAAGTTGTTCTTTTCAATAATAACAGTTTTTCTGTTTCTTAGTTCAGGCTTTGCACAGAAATTTGCATTCGTGGATACCGAATATATCCTTGACAGGATACCAGGTTATAAATCTGCCCTGGAACAAATTGATAAAATATCAGAAGATTATCAGAAAGAAATTGAGGGAATGATTGCGGAAGTTGAAAAGCTTTATAAAACCTTCCAGAACGAAAGAGTACTTCTTACCGAAGAACAAAGAATAAAAAAGGAAGAAGAAATTGTGGATAAGGAAAATTCCATCAAAGAATTACAAAGAAAATACTTCGGACCCGAAGGTGCTGTTTTTCAAAAACGACAGGAATTGGTTAAACCTATCCAGGATGAAGTATATAAAGTAGTCAAAGAACTGGCTGTTGAAGGAGCGTATGCTGTAATTTTCGATACATCGGGAGGTGCAGGGATCCTTTATGAAAACCCCAGGTATAATAAAAGTGACGAAGTATTGCAAAAAATGGGCTATAAATAATCACTGACTGTTTTGATTACTTTAATCTGCCCGTTTAATAAACAAAATTAATTATTTACATTTGTACAAATTTTCAAATTTTTAACATGAAGAAATTATTTTCTACCCTTGTCCTGATTGGAATCTTTTGTTGTGGATTTATTGCTCAGGCACAGACATTAAAGTTTGGCCATATAAACTCGCAGGAACTGCTGGTTCAGATGCCTGAATACAAAGAAGCAATAGACAGTTTAACTAAAGTCAGAGAACGGTATGCTAACCAGGAAGAAAAACTGCAGGTTGAAATAAACCGCAAATATAATGAACTGGTTGAACAGCAGAACACTCTTGACTCTCTGGTACTCCAGATAAGATATTCAGAACTTCAGGATCTGCAGAACCGTCTGCAGGAATTTCAGGTTACCGCCGGACAAAGGCTTCGTAATCTTGAAGGAACACTGACAACAAAAATCATGGACAAACTGAAAGACGCAGTCAGCAAAGTGGCAGTTGAACTCGATCTGATCTACGTTTTTGATCTTGCCTCAGGAAATCCTATATACTCTTCTGAAAAGAGTATCAATGTTGCACCAATGGTAAAGGATAAACTGGGATTACAGTAATATCATTATGATAAAACCGGATTCGCCAATCGGTCTTTTTGATTCCGGTGTCGGAGGTCTTACAGTTGCCGGAGCAATACGTAATATCCTTCCTTTCGAAAAAATGATCTATTTCGGTGATACGGCTCATCTCCCGTATGGAGATAAGTCAAAAGAAACAATTATCCAGTATTCACTCAAAATAGCTGCATTTTTATTGTCAAAAAAATGTAAAGTCTTACTCATCGCATGTAATACTGCATCATCCAATGCTTTCGAAGAAGTAAAGGATTTTGTCGGGAACAGGGCAATTGTATTGAACGTTATTGAACCGGTTACCTCTTATGTTGCTGATTTCACAGATGCTAAAAATGTTGGAGTCATAGGAACAAAGGCAACTATAATTTCTGAAAAATATACCACACAATTATCTCAGAAGAACAAAAAGATCGAAGTTTCGGCTCTTGCAACTCCTCTCCTGGTACCTATGATCGAAGAAGGATTTATTTTTGATGATATCTCAAATGCTGTTATCAGGGCATATTTGTCAAGAAAAGAACTGGAAGGGATCGATACACTGATTCTTGGGTGCACCCATTATCCTATTATTAAAAACCAGATTGGAAAATTCTTTAACTTCGAAGTGAATGTGATTGATTCCGCAAAAATAGTGGCAGAAAAACTTCATGAAATACTCTCTGAAAAACAACTTCTTAACAAAACAGGCAGGAGAAATGAACATGAATTTTTTGTTTCTGATCATACAGAATACTTCGGCATCATCTCAAAAATGTTTTTCGGAGAGAAAATCAATTTAAGAAAGATTAATTTAGGTTAATATAACTATTCAACAGGAAAGTTACTTCATCATTCATGACCCTGACGGTCATACTTACCCAGGGAAGAATTTTAACTATCATTTTAGAAAAGTTGAACCTACTCTAAAAAGGCATTTCCCCCTATATCCCCCAAGGGGGACTTTTTGCAAATTACTGATTTATAAGCTCTCCCCCCTGTCTGCCCTGTATGCCGACAGGCAGGCGACAGGCAGGCTTTTGGGGGGATGGGGGGTAAAACCAATGAGAATCGTAAATTCTACATTTCCTGGCGGACTCAAAGTTTAAATACAGTAAAACCTCTTGTGTGGATTGTATGTTTTAAAAAAGGTTTTGTATCTTCTTTATCTTTTATTTAATATGTAATTTTGTAATTACAATTCTTCGTTATATTTTTATAACATGCTGATAATGAATATTTTATTCATTATTATGCATATTATTAAAAATCAACACTTTGCGCCTTTGCGCTTTTGCGTTTTTTTTAATTTAAATGAATTATTGTAATTACTTTTAACAAAGATATTCTGTCTTGAGGAAAAGAATACTTACAAACCCAATGCATATGAGAGCTTTATGTTTTTCATATGCATTTTCTATTTAATAAACACTGAAAAATTTTGTTATGGCAAAAAAACCCATGGTAGTTGAATTGGATGAAGTGGTGATAAAATTTGCCGGAGATTCGGGTGACGGAATGCAATTAACAGGTTCTCAGTTTTCTGACACTTCAGCTTTCGTAGGTAACGATCTGGCTACTTTTCCTGACTATCCGTCTGAGATCCGTGCTCCACAGGGTACTATTGCCGGGGTATCAGGATTCCAGGTGCATATCGGACATAAGGAAGTCACTACACCCGGAGATCTTGCTGATGTATTGGTAGCTATGAATCCTGCTGCTCTTAAAGCAAATATGAAGTGGGTTAAAAAAGGGGCATGCATAATTATTGATATTGATAACTTTGATAATAAAAGTTACAAGAAAGCAGGGTACATTGAGGATCCATTAAATGACGGATCACTGGAAGGATATGTGGTGATAAAAGCGCCGATATCCCACCTGACACGCTCCACCTTGCAGGAATCAGGATTTGATCTGAAAACTGTTGATAAAACCAAAAACCAGTTTGTTGCTGGCATGCTATTCTGGCTTTTTAACAGGGACATTAAGATAGGGGAAAAATTTATTGAGTCGAGGTTTAAAAAAACACCTGATATAATTAAAGCCAATAAAATGGTTTTAAGAGCGGGGTATAATTATGCCGAGACTATTGAGGCTATGACCACTACTTTTCAGGTTAATCCTGCAAAAGACAAAAAAGGATTGTTCAGGAATATTACCGGGAATGTTGCTACAGCCTGGGGTCTTCTTGCTGCTGCGGAAAAATCAGGCCGTAAATTGTTTCTTGGTTCTTACCCGATTACACCAGCTTCAGAAATATTACAGGAGATGGCATCAAGAAAACATCTTGGTGCATTGACTTTCCAGGCAGAAGATGAAATTGCAGGAGTAATCTCAGCAATAGGAGCAGCTTTTGCAGGATGCCTGGCTGTTACCTCTACCTCGGGACCGGGTCTCTCCCTGAAAAGTGAAGCAATAGGACTTGCAGTTATTACCGAAGTGCCTCTTGTGATTATTGATGTTCAAAGAGGGGGACCTGCAACCGGCTTGCCGACAAAAACTGAACAGGCGGATCTCTTACAGGCATTATACGGAAGAAACGGGGAAAGCCCCTGTATCGTTATTGCAGCAAGCACACCGGCAAATTGCTTTAATTATGCATTTACAGCAGCCAAACTGGCCATGGAACATATGACACCCGTTATTATGCTTTCCGACGGTTATCTCGCTAACGGATCTGAATTATGGCCAATACCTGAAATGTCAGAGCTTCCCGAAATTAATCCTCCCCTGGTAGAAGATAACTTTCCGAATTATTACCCCTATCTCAGAGATACAAAAAAACTCGCACGCTACTGGGCATTACCCGGACAGGAAGGATTGAGGCATCGTATCGGGGGTCTTGAAAAAGCTGATGTTACAGGAGAAGTGTCTCAGGATCCCTATAACCACCAGGTAATGGTGGAAATACGCCAGGAAAAAGCAGACCGGGTTGTGAATTATATCCCAAAACAGGAAATTTTGGGCGAAGAATCAGGAGACCTCCTGGTCATTGGTTGGGGAGGAACATGGGGTGCCCTCTATTCTGCCGTTAAAGATCTTCAGGAGGAAGGCTTGTCAGTTAGCCTGGCCCAGTTTAATTTTATCAGTCCTTTACCTGAAAATACAGGTGATATTTTAAAGAATTTCAAACACAGAATTGTTTGTGAACTCAATCTGGGGCAATTTGCACTTTACCTGAGATCAAAATATCCACAGTATGAATTAATGCAATATAATAAAGTCCAGGGACTTCCTTTTATGATCTCTGAATTGAAATATAAATTCAGGGAAATACTTGAAAAATAAAGTTATGGATCAAGATACAAATAATCGGGTTTACCTTACTCCGGAAGATTTTAAAGTAGATGAACCGGTTAAGTGGTGTGCCGGATGTGGATCTCACGCTGTCCTTGCCACAGTGAGAAATGCTTTACCTGAAACAGGAATAAAAAAGGAAAATATTGTTTTCGTTTCAGGTATTGGTTGTTCCTCCCGCTTTCCCTATTATATAAATACTTACGGATTTCACAGCCTTCATGGACGTGCAGCACCACTGGCAGCAGGTATAAAAATCGCCAATCCTGACCTGGATGTGTGGATCGTAACTGGTGACGGTGATTCTATGGCAATAGGAGGAAACCATTTCATCCATATAATAAGGAGAAATATAAATGTGAACATGCTCCTTTTTAATAATAAGATTTACGGCCTTACAAAAGGACAGTACTCCCCGACAACACCTAAGGGAAGCATTACCAAAACATCCCCGGAAGGCACTATTGAAAATCCTTTCCGCCCGGGAGAACTTGTCATGGGTTCCCAGGGAACCTTCTTTGCACGCGTGGTGGATACAGAACCGAAAATGATGAAGGAAGTATTTATCGAAGCCGCAAAACATATAGGAACTTCGGTCGTTGAGGTACTGTCAAATTGTGTTATCTTTAATAACCAGGTGCATTCTGAGATCACCGGTAAAGAAGTCAGAGATGACCACCAGATATACCTTGTACATGGCCAACCTATGATCTTCGGTAAAAACAGGGATAAAGGACTGATCATGCGTAATAACCATCTTTATGTTGTTAAGATAGGAGAAAACGGGATTACAGAAAAGGATATCCTGATCCATGATGCACACGACCCCAGAAATTCCACCCATTATAACCTTGTAAGAATGACCTTGCCTCACTTTCCCGTTGCAATGGGCATTATCCGGTCAGTGAGATCCACTGTATATGAGAATATGCTATATGAGCAGGTCAAAAAAGCCAGGGAAAATACTTCTGTTAAAAATATGGACGAGTTGTTGAAAAGTGGTAATGTATTTCATATAAACGGTACAGAATAGAGCAGCTGGCTCATAAGTGTGATTTACCACAAAGGACGCAAAGTTAGCACGAAGGACGCAAAGTATATATTTCTGAAATACAATGCTTTGCGTCCTTTGTGTTATCCTTTGTGTGCTTTGTGGTTAAACATATTTTGACTTATGAGACAGCCCCTTTGCAATTTTCACTAATTTAGCACAAAATATTATCCGGTATCATGTCAGATATTCCAAAATCGGAATTTGAGATTCAAAAACTGCTGGCTGAGAAAAAGGAACGGCTTAAAGAATTGGCGTGCATTAACCGTACTACTGAGATACTCAAGGAAGGCAGGTCTGTCGAGGAAACACTCAGGCAGATAGTCCTCATCTTACCCAGAGCCTGGCAATATCCTGAATTTACAGTGGCAAGACTGAAATTTGCCAAACTTGGATATATCACCCCAAATTTCAGGGAAACAGAATGGAAACAAGCCCAGACCTTCAGAACTATTGATGACAGGGGAGGATCTATCGAGATTTTCTACCTTAAAGAATTTGAAGAAGCATTCGAAGGCCCCTTCCTTAAGGAAGAAAGAGACCTTATCAATAACCTTGCCGGAATGATCGCCAACTACCTGAATACAATGGAAGCAAGGCGGATATTACGAAAGTCCCTTGAACTCGATCAGCTGAGATCAGAAATATCAGAATTTCACCAGGTCAAAGAAATAAACAGCCGTAAGCTGTTACAGACATTTCTTAATAACCAGAATGTCAACAGGGATATTTATCATGACATGATGCCCTTCAAGGTTCGCGAGGTACTTCTTGTTGCGACTTTATATGATGCATATACCGTTGAAAAAGAAGGCCGGTTCTCCGAACATATCCTTGGGGAACATTACCAGGCAAATCTTACGTCAATGCCAAGGGTCACCGGTGTATCTACTTACGATGAGGCCATGGAACAAATGAGTTCAAGGCATTTTGACCTGGTGATCATTATGATAGGGGCCGATAAAGAAACTCCACTTTCCATCGCAAGAGCTATTAAAGACACTTTCCCATATATCAAGGTCAATATCCTGTTGAACAATAAACAGGAAGTCGTTTCTTTCAAAGAAAAAACAGCAGATCAGGGCCTTTATGATAAATTATTTGTATGGAACGGTGATTCGAGGATATTTTTTACCATGGTGAAACTGCTGGAAGATAAGGTAAATGTGGAAAATGACACTGAAATAGGACTGGTAAAAGCTATTCTCCTGGTCGAAGATTCAGAGATTTATTACTCCCGTTATCTTCCCCTGCTTTACTCCAGTGTATTTGAACAAACCCGCCGTATCATGCTCGACCAGTCAACCGATGAGTTATATAAAATACTCCGGCTTCGGGCAAGACCTAAAGTACTGCTGGCTTCCAATTATGAAGAAGCTATCGAGATACTCGAAAAATACGGGGATTTCCTGTTATGCCTGATTACTGATGTTATTTTTCAGCGCGAAGGCAAATACGATGACAAGGCCGGATTCCGCCTTGTTAAATATGCCCGTGATAACTTTAAAACCCTTCCGACTATTATCCAGTCATCTGATATGCAAAATGCCAGGATGGCTTTTGAACTGAAATCCGTTTTTATTAATAAAAATTCAGAAACCCTTCTACAGGATATTAAAAGTTTTATTAGTCACCACCTTGGTTTTGGTAATTTTGAATACCGAGATCCGGGGGGGAGAAAGATAGCTGAAGCAAAATCCCTGAAAGAATTTGAAAAACAGATTGAGACTATCCCGATAGAATCACTTATTTACCACGGAAAGAGGAATCATTTTTCTCTATGGCTGATGGCGAGGGGAGAAATAAAGATCGCTAAAATGATTTTCCCTGTAAAAGTTACTGACTTTAAAACACCCCAGGAATTCAGGGATTACCTGAAATATGTGATAAACAAATACAGGAATGAGTCAAATGCAGGGAAAATTGTGAATTTTGAGGAATCAGCACTCCTGGATGAGTCCAATATTGTAAGCCTTGGAACCGGCGCTTTGGGAGGGAAGGGAAGAGGGCTTGCCTTTATCAACACGCTCATATATAACCTTAATTTTTCGGAAAGACTTTCGGGAATTAATATCAGGAATCCTAAAACCTCAATTATCGGTACTGATGAATTCGATTTTTTTATCGAGCGTAATAATCTTACTGAAATTATTCATGGAAATTATGATTATTCTGAGATAAGAGAAATTTTTCTCAGAAGCGAATTGTCATTCCACGTGGAGAAAAAACTGAAAACTTTGCTTAATGTATTAAAATGCCCACTGGCCGTGAGATCATCAAGCCTCCTGGAAGACAGTACCAATCAGGCTTTTTCAGGAGTATTTGAAACATACCTTCTCCCCAATAATCATCCCGACATAAAAATAAGATATCAACAGCTTGCCGATGCAGTAAGACTGGTTTATGCTTCCATCTATTCTGCTGATTCACGTGCATATTTCGACCTTATCAATTATAATATTGAAGATGAAAAAATGGCTGTGATAATACAGGAAGTTGTAGGATATGAGTACGATGGATATTTATATCCCCACATAAGCGGAACAGCCCAGTCACATAATTATTATCCCGTGGCACACATGAAACCTGAAGATGGATTTGCATTAGCCGCATTAGGATTGGGACATTATGTAGTCAATGGAGAAAGGTCATACAGGTTTTCACCAAAATATCCTGACCTGGAAGTAAGTACTCCCAAAACTCTTATTAAAGAATCTCAACTTGAATTTATTGCCCTTGATCTCCATAAATCTGAGTTTAATTTTAAAGAAGGCGGGGCAGACGCAAGCCTCGTAAGATTGAAAATAAGCGAAGCGGAGAAACATGGGACCCTCAATCATCTTGCATCTGTGTATGATCCTGAGAATGACAGGCTGCAACCCGGTCTTTCTGTGAATGGCCCGCGTATTATAAACTTTTCCAATATATTGAAATATAATTATATACCGCTGGCTAAAACTCTGGAATTCATTCTTGATGTGGGAAAAGAAGCAATGGGATCCCCTATCGAAATAGAATATGCCCTTACTTTCAGTAATGATCCCGAGATACCCCCATCCTTCTATCTTCTGCAAATAAAACCTCTTGTGGGAAGCGCAGAAGACTTTTCTTTTAACCTGGAAGAGATAGATAAACAGAAAATCCTGATATTCTCAGAAAAAAGCATGGGAAATGGGGAAATCCAAGATATCTCAGATATTATCTTTGTTAAAAGAGATGTTTTCGATAAAACAAAAACTAAGAATATGGTCAGTGAAATTGATGAGATGAACAGGAAGATTTCAGCGGAAGGGAGACATTATATACTAATCGGCCCGGGAAGATGGGGAACAAGGGATCAGTTTATTGGAATACCTGTAAACTGGATAAATATTTCAGCAGCCAAAGTGATCATTGAAATCAGCCTTGCTGATTTTCCGCTCGACGCTTCCCTGGGATCACACTTTTTCCATAATGTAACATCCATGAATATAGGTTATTTTTCAATTCAGCATAATTCAAAAAATGAATTCATTGACTGGAACATTCTTGAACAGCAGGAACTGGTCACTGAAGGGAAATATTTTAAACATGTACGTTTTTCAAAACCATTGAATGTGATCATGGAAGGGAAGAAACAATTTTCTTTGGTTTATAGTAAATAAGTGAAATTTGTATTTTTAATTGAGCCTATTCTAAAAGGTCATTTCCCCCTAAATCCCCCAGGGGGGACTTTTTGCAAGTTGCTGATTTATAGGCTCTCCCCCTTATAGGGGGTTGGGGGGGGTAAAACATTTTTATGTCAGATAAACTAAAAAAACATCTTCCTTTTATAATCTATGGATAAACTCAAACATAAAACCCTCCGGCTCGACACTCCCATCATCGATTTCAGCATGACGGAGTTTGAATTGCTGATGCAGAAGAGAATAAGACAGGTATTGATCATCAGCAGCAATTACGATTTCTTCATGCTGGAAGAAGACGGCAGAATTGATGAACAGATATTTAATGAATATGTTTCATTAAACCTCAGTAATCCCCCTCGTTTTACAAAAGCCGGCACTTCAAAGGAAGCATTTGAGATACTGGAGAAGGAAAATATTGACCTTGTTATTGAAATGCTGAATATTGGTGATGCTGACACTTTTCAGCTGGCAAAGAATATTAAGGCTAAATACAGCAAAATTCCTATTGTGGTACTTACTCACTTTAACAGGGAGGTATCCATTCGTCTTCAGAATGAAGACATGAGTGCAATTGATTATGTGTTTTGCTGGCTGGGAAACACCAACCTGCTTCTTGCTATTATTAAACTGATAGAAGACAGGATGAATGTTGAAAATGATGTGGAAAAAGTGGGAGTACAGGCAATTTTACTCATAGAAGATTCGATAAGATATTCCTCCGTTTACCTTCCGTTGTTTTATAATATCATTCTCAAGCAGTCCAGGGATTTTGCCAAGGAAGCACTTAACCAGCATCAGAAAAACCTCCGGATGAGAGGCCGGCCAAAAATCCTCCTTGCAAAAACATACGATGAAGCATGGGCAATTTATAATCATTACAAACATAATTTACTGGGAATAATATCTGATATCAGTTTTAAATTAAATAATACCTGTGATCAGAAAACCCAGGCAGGATTACAATTATGCAGACTGGTCAGGGAAGAGGATCCTAATATGCCATTCCTGCTGCAATCCTCTGATATCAGTAATGAAACCTATGCCAAACAACTTAACGCCGGATTTATTTACAAATATTCCAAAACTCTGTCACTGGATGTACAGAAATACATTTTTCAGCACTTTGGTTTCGGAGAGTTTGTCTTCAGGGATCCTGATACAGGGAAGGAAATTGCCAGGGCTTCTGATCTTCAGGCTTTACAGCAATCTATTCTCGAAGTTCCGGACCATGTAATTGCATACCATTCTTCCAGGAATGACTTTAGCAAATGGCTGAATGCAAGGGCAATATTCCCTGTGGCAAACCTGATAAAATATCTCAGGAATGAAGACTTTAACAATCTGGATGATGTAAGATCATATATTTATGAAGCCATTTCAAGTTTCAGGATCAGTAAGGGAAGAGGGATTATTGCCAAATTCAATAAAAACAGCTTTGATGAATATCTGACATTTTCAAGAGTGGGAGAAGGATCTATCGGAGGTAAAGCGAGAGGACTGGCTTTCATCAATATGGTAATAAAAAATTATTCCCTTTTCCATAAATATAAAGATGTGATCATTACCATTCCTAAGACGGTAGTATTAAGTACAGATATCTTCGATGAGTTCCTGGAAATGAATGATCTGTATAAGATCGCCCTGTCTGATCTCAGCGATGAAGAGATACTTCAGCATTTTGTAAATGCAAAACTACCGGGATGGCTGCACCAGGATCTTTACGCGTTTATTTCCATTGTAAAAAATCCCATTGCGATACGATCTTCTTCAAAATTGGAAGATTCTTATTTTCAGCCGTTTGCCGGCATATATTCGACATACATGATACCACTGGTTGAGGCGGATCATGCTCTTACCATGCGGATGCTCACCAATGCGATCAAAAGCGTATATGCCTCTGTATTTTTTCAATCCAGTAAAGCATATATGAATGCCACTTCAAATATTATTGATGAGGAAAAAATGGGTATTATTTTACAGGAAGTATGCGGTTCAAAATATGGGAACAGGTATTATCCTACTTTCAGCGGGGTTGCAAGGAGTATAAATTTCTATCCTATAAAACCGGAGAGACCCGAAGACGGAATTGCCAATGTGGCATTCGGTTTGGGGAAATATATTGTTGACGGAGGTATTTCATTGCGATTTTCCCCGGCTTTTCCAAAAAAAATTATTCAGCTGTCATCAACGGATATTATTCTCAGGGATACCCAGAAATATTTTTATGCCCTGGATTTGTCCAGTGAGAGTTTTGTCACCTCTGTTGATGATAGTGTGAACCTTTTTCGGCTAAAGATAAGTGAGGCAGAAGCAGATAACTCCCTGAGAAATGTGGCTTCAGTATATGATTATGAAAATAATATTATCAGGGATGGACATTTGTATAGCGGCAAGAAAGTCATAACTTTTTCTCCTATCCTTAATCACAATGTTTTCCCGCTGGCAGATATACTTAAAGATTTGCTTGATATCGGGCACAAAGAGATGAATGTCCCTATTGAGATAGAATTTGCAGTAAATCTTAACGTTCCGGAAGGAAGTCCGAAAGTTTTCAGTTTTCTCCAGATAAGACCTATCGTTACCAGTGAGCAGGGGATGCTGGTAAAACTAGGGAATATAAAGAAAGAAGAAGTGATTATCCACTCACATTCTGCATTGGGCAATGGGGTATTCCGGAATATCAGGGATTTTATTTATATACGACCTGAATTTTTTAATCCTTCGAAAACAGCTGAGATTGGTAAAAGGATGGAGACTCTGAATAAAAAAATGAAAGAGGAGGGACGGAATTATGTCCTTGTCGGGCCGGGAAGATGGGGATCTTCAGATCCATGGTTAGGTATACCTATTAAATGGCCGCAGATATCCGAATCAAAAATAATTGTGGAATCAGGGTTGGAAAACTACAGGATCGACCCGAGCCAGGGGACTCATTTTTTCCAGAATCTTACCTCTTTTGGTGTGGGTTATATGACCATAAATCCCTTTATAAATGACGGGATATACGATCTGAACTACCTGAATGAAATACCAGCAGTGCTGGAAGATGAGTATATCCGGCACGTGCACTTTGAACGCCCCCTGAAAATTATGATTGACGGCAGAACAAATACAGGGGTGGTGTTTAAGGAGGGGATATAAACGGTGAAACACCTCCTGGTTTATTCCCAATAGCATAACATTCTGCTTGTAATCAAGTTGATTGCAAATATGACATTATATACATATATGAAATAGAAATGACAATAAAAAATATATCAAAATACATTTTTTAGTACCTTTGGCATATAATAAGAAGATTGATAAGGAAATTAATCTGCTTTTGCTGGAAAAGGTCAAATTAATTGATACTTTAGAAGATAAGGAAAAACAATCTATCCTTACTATTATTGATATGGCTCTGGCTAAGAAACGTTTTAAGGATAATCTTTCTAATTTACTGGCAACTTAAAAGATAATAAACGATATGAAAGCAATAAATATAACAGCATATACTGAAGATGCTTCACAAATAGAGGCCATAAAGGCCGTTATCAAGGCATTTAAAATAAAGTACAAGATTTCTAAAGCACAGGAAATAGAAAGTCCCTACGATCCTAAGTTTGTGGCTATGATAAAACAAGGCGAAAAAGATTTAAAAAACGGGAAAGGTATTAAAATGACTTTGGATGAACTGGAAAACCTATGCAAATAGTATACACTCCCAAAGCAAAGGAACATCTGGACTTTTAGATCAAAACCGGCAACAAGTCTGTCCTTAAAAAAATAGCGCAGCTTACTAAGGCCATTATGGAAAATCCTTACGAAGGTATTGGCAAACCGGAACCTTTAAAACATGAGCTTACCGGTTATTGGTCCCGTAGGATAACTAAGGAACACCGTTACTTTTATGCAATTGCCGATGACACCCTTATCGTTGCTTCGCTTAAAGGGCATTATTAATAAGTCAGGAAGTTCATTGTCCCTTAGTATCAGCGAATATCGAGATTTCCTTGTATTATTAAATCAAAAAGAATATAAATTTGTGAAATCTTAATTATTCAGATTTACATTAATTGATTCTCCTTTCAAAAAATGTTAATGTTAAAATAGTGTAAGAACAGGGTAATTTACACTTTGAATGATAGATAATTAATACTTTATTTTGAATTGTCATATTAAATTAACCCCTTATGTCAAAAAAGGAAATCCGGGTGGCGCTGATAGGCCATCAGTTTATGGGCGTCGCCCATTCCAATGCATACCGTAATGCGGCGATGTGGACAGACACTCCCGCCAGAATAGTTATGAAATGCGTATGTGCCAATGACACAATGAGTAATTTAAGGATCTTTGCTGATAAATATGGATGGGAAGACTGTGAAACAGACTGGCATAATGTAGTTAAACGCGATGATATTGATCTTATCAGTATAGCTACTCCAAACTTTCTGCACCGGGAAATTGCCCTGGAAGCAGCAAAGAACGGAAAACATATCTTATGTGAAAAACCCTTGTCAAATAATCTCAAAGAATCAAAAGAAATGCTGAAGGCTGTCAATACAGCCGGTGTAAGACATTGTTGCGGATTTTCCTATCGTTTTACTCCTTCATTGGCTCTGGCAAGTCAGTTGGTTCAGGATGGAAGGATCGGAAGGATTTATCATGTTTTTGTGAGGTATGCACAGGACTGGATCATTGATCCAAACTTTGCCATGGTATGGCGTTTCGATAAGAAACTGTGCGGAACAGGCCCCCTTGGAGACCTGAGTGCACATTCTGTTGATGCAATCCGCTTTGTAACAGGATTGCAATTTAATGAAGTATGCGGGAACCTTCAGACTTTAATAAAAGAAAGACCCATGCACACTAATGACCCTGACGGTCCGAAAGGAGAAGTTACGGTTGATGATGTTGCACAGTTCCTGGTGAACTTCGAGGGAGGTGCTACGGGTTGTTTCGAATCCACCCGGCTTGCTACCGGTCGCCATAATTGCAATACACTTGAAATAAACGGAGAGAAAGGTTCCATATACTGGAGTTTCGAAGACCAGAATTTCCTGTTGTTTTACGATAACCAGCTTCCCGCAAAGGAAAGAGGTTTCAGGAGAATAAATGTGACTCATGATGTGCACCCCTATAAAGGAGGGTGGTGGCCACAGGGACATGGGATCGGGTATGCCGACCTGTTTGTTATCGAAGTTGCTGAATTTATCCGTTCTATTGTGGAAAATTCAAAATTCAGTCCCGACTTCGGAGATGGAGTAAAATGCCAGGAAATTCTTGAAGCAGTTGAGGAATCAGCCGTTAAACGCTCCTGGGTGAAACTTTAGTTTATCATTGATTTGAATCATTTTATGCTACAAAAAGTAATTTTACCCCTAAATCCCCTAAAGGGGACTTTTTGCAAGTTGCAGATTTATAAGCTCTCCCCCCTTGGGGGGCGGGGGGGTATATTAATAAAAAATCAAAGTTTTTACTTTTTATGGTGACTTCATCAATTAATATTTTAACCTCGTAATAATAACAACATGGCTGGAAAATTCAAATTTACATTCGGCCCGTGGAATATCCACGAAGGAGCAGATCCTTTTGGCCCCAATGTCCGCAAACCCATTGAGTTTGGTAAAAAATTAACTGTCTATAAAAAATTAGGCTTCGACGGTGTACAATTTCATGATGATGACGCCGTTCCGGATATGAATGACCTTAAACCCCAACAGATAATACAAAAAGCAAAAGATCTTAAAAAAGTGCTGAATGATCATGGACTCACCGCTGAGTTTGTGGCACCAAGACTGTGGGAAGATCCCAGGACTATAGACGGGGGATACACTTCCAATGACCCGGATTCAAGGGCATATGCCATCGAAAGAACTAAACGGGCAGTAGATATTGCTGATGCCCTGGGCACCGACCTGCTTGTTTTATGGCTCGCCAGGGAAGGAACATACATCCGCGAAGCTAAAGACAGTAAAATAGCTACAGGGAGAATTGTGTATGCTATTAACCAGATGCTTGAATATAATCCCCGCATCAGGGTTTGTATCGAACCTAAACCTAATGAACCAATGGATCATACATATATTCCAACTACAGGGCATGCAATAGCATTAGGGTTGCTATGTGTTGATCCAAAACGCGTGGGAGTGAACATCGAAAGCGCACATGCTATCCTCGCAGGACTTGATCCCTCAGACGAAATGGGATTTGCTTTATCCTTTGATAAGCTCTGGACAGTGCATCTCAACGATCAGAACGGACTAAAATACGACCAGGATAAAACATTCGGATCAGTTGATCTGCGAAGAGCTTTTAACCAGGTAAGAATACTCGATAAACATGATTATGGTAAGAATGGCGAATGGGTAGGACTGGATATTAAAGCAATGCGAACTCAAAAAGATAATGTAGCAACAAAACATTTAAGTAATAGCAGGGAGATCTTCCTGAAACTCCTCGGGATCAGCAGGAGCATGGATGATTCATTTATAGAGAAATGTACTAAGGAACGGGATTATGAAGAACTGGATCTCTATATTATGAAATCTTTATTGAAAGGGTGATTGTTTTCCTTTGTGCGCCTTCGAGCCATGCGGGGCAGTCTCATAAATGTTTTTTTACCACAAAGGACTCAAAGTATGCACAAAGGACACAAAGCATATATTCTTGATATACAATACTTTGCGTTTTTTGTGTTATCCTTTGTGTGCTTTGTGCCGTGCCTGTCGGCAGACAGGGTTAAACATATTTTGACTTATGAGACATCCCCGATATAATTTAACAACAAAGTATCACAAAGTAAAATGAAAGAAAAACACAAAGACGGCAAATTAATATAATGTAAATTAACGTGAGTTCGATATATAAAATAATACTTATAATAACCTAAATTCATTTAACATGTTACTAAAAGATAAACTGGCAATTGACGGAGGAGAAAAAGCAAAAACTACTCCTAATATACCTATGTATCCTGGCGGGCTTGAAATTGGTGAGGAAGAAAAAGCGGCAGTGATGCAGGTGCTTGATGATAAATACCTGTTCCGGTATTATGGACCTTCCAATGTGGAATCTAAAGTTAAACTCTTTGAAGAAGAATTCTCAGTAAAGATAGGTGTTAAACATACACTGGCTGTTAATTCCTGTACTTCTGCTTTGATATGTTCATTAGTTGCACTGGGTATCGGCCCGGGGGATGAAGTCATAATTCCCGGTTATACTTTCTTTGCTTCATGTACGGCAGTACTGGCGGCAAAAGCTATACCTGTAATTGCAGAGGTAGATGATAGCCTGACCATGGATCCTGTTGACGTGGAGAAAAAAATCACTGCGCGGACAAAAGCAATTATGGCTGTGCACATGAGAGGCACACCATGTGATCTGAAAAAAATTATTGCTCTTGCAAAAAAATATAACCTGAAACTCATTGAAGACACAGCCCAGGCTATAGGAGGTACTTACCAGGGAAAAAGACTGGGCAGTTTTGGGAATATTAGCGCTTTCAGTTTCCAATACCATAAAATAATCACCTCAGGAGAAGGTGGAGCAGTTTGTACCAATGATGAACTTCTTTATGAAAGATCTATGTCGTATCATGATGCTGCTGCTTGCTGGAGACCGGGAGGACAGGAAAAAAGATTTGCTAAAGCACGCTATAACGGTGAACTTTTCCCGGGTGTAAACTACAGGATGAATGAAATTTCCGGAGCCATACTCCGGGTTCAACTTACCAGGCTGGACAACCTGATTTCCCGGATGAGGCATAATAAATCCCGTATTAAGGAAGCTATTAAAGACATTAAAGGCCTGGAATTCAGGAGGATGAACGACAGTGAAGGGGATACAGGAATTGTCATGATCTGTTATCTGCCAAATCCGAAGATAACCGGTAAATTTGCCGATGCCCTTAAGGCAGAAGGTATTGGAGCATCTTCCATGCATAATAAAAGCGTCCCCGACTGGCATGTTTATAACCATTGGGAAATGATCATGAATAAATGGTCTGCAACTGCCGAAGGATGCCCGTATACTTGTCCGTATTATGTAAATAATGGAGGAAATGTCCAATATAGCCCGGAAATGAATCCGAATACATTACAATATCTGCAGAGATCAATACATATAGATATTCCACCACGAATGACAGATGCAGACTGCGATATGATAGCCGAAGGATTCCATAAAGTTGCAAAAGCGTATTTATAGTCACGGCGAATTGTCATGAAAAAAATAGATGTTTGTATAGAACCCTTTTTTATTGGGACAGAAACAACTGAAAAAATAAGAAAGGTCAAAAAACTGGGAATAGATACCATCGAATTCTGGTATTGGGATCATGAATTTGATGGACAGACCCTTGTGCCACATAAAAAGAATATACAGAAAATAGCATCTGTAAGTAAGTTTTTAAATGTCACTATAAATGATATTGTAGTAAACTCTCCTGATGGCACAATAGGTGGTTTTCTTACTAAAGATGAAGACAGGGATAAGTACCTGGAACGGCTTAAGGAAACTATCGACATTGCACATAAGATGGATTGCAGGAAACTGATAACCTGTACGGGTAATGAGGTTAATGGAGTCAGTTTCCATGAGCAGTTTGATAATGTGGTTAAAACATTAAGCAAAGCTGCGGAAATCGCTCATAAAGAAGGCATTACGCTGGTACTGGAGGCATTGAATTCCCCTATTGATCATCCGGGGTATTTTCTTACTTCATCACAAGTGGGATTTGATATTGTAAAAGCAGTGAACAGCCCCGGGCTGAAATTGCTCTATGATATTTATCATATGCAGGTTATGGGAGAGGATCATGCTGAGGCCATTAAAAATAATATTTCCCTTATAGGACATTTTCATGCTGCCGGTGTCCCTGGCAGAAATGAGATTTACTCGGGCGAAATTGACTATCCTTCTATTATCAAACTGATTGATAACTCAGGATATGAAGGATATTTCGGACTGGAATACTGGCCGAAGGAGGAGGAGGAAAATTCACTGGTAAAAACATTAAAACATATAAATCCAACTGCATAAGCGGATTAATCTCATATAAAATAAACTTAAAATATATCATAGATTCAAGAGATAGAGTTTAAAAATAATTAACCTGATAAAAATGAATGAGAAAAATCCGGAAGGAATTACCGGGAAAGATGCATCTCTTAAACGGGCATTAGGTTTATGGGACCTTATTTTTTATGGAATTATCCTGATTACAATAACTGCACCACTCCCGATCTTCGGGATTATCTGCACAGAAGCAAAGGGACATGTAGTCACAAGCATCTTAATAGCAATGATAGCCATGCTGTTTACAGCAGTAAGTTATGGTCGTATGGCAAGCGTCTATCCACTTGCAGGATCAGCATTCTCTTATGTTGGAAGAGCCATAAGTCCTTCCTTAGGTTTTCTTACTGGCTGGGGTATGGTTATGGATTATATGCTAAATCCCATATTATGTACTATCTGGTGCAGTAAAGCCGTAATAAATATTGTACCCCAGATACCCTTTCCGGTCGGTGCTGCTTTTTTTACTTTACTATTTACTTCTTTAAATTTAATGGGAATTAAATCGAGTGCAAGAAATAATCAGGTTCTTGTAATTTTACTTAGCATTGTTGTTACGATTTTCCTGACTTATGCTATCCGCTATTTGCTATATAACCCTGAACTTACACAAGGTCAACTTCTTAAGCCATTTTACGATCCGAAAACATTTTCTTTACCACTGGTTCTGACCGGTACTTCAATTGCTGCTCTCACATATATCGGATTTGACGGAATTTCAACTTTATCTGAAGAAGTTAAAAATCCACGTCGCAATATATTACTTGCCACAGTACTTGTCTGTTTATTTACCGGGATTTTTGCCTCAGTTCAGGTTTATGTTTCGCAACTGGTATGGGGAGATTGGAAAAATTTCCCGGATATAGATACTGCTTTCATATTTATTGCTGAAAAAGCAGGAGGAAATTTTCTTTTTCATCTTATTAATATAAGCCTTTTATTCTCTGCTATGGGTGCCGGCATAGGATCCATGCTCGGTGGTGCCAGATTACTTTATGGGATGGGCAGGGAAGGTGCCATACCCAAAAAATTCTTCGGATTTATTGATCCCAAAAGACATATTCCACGTAATAGTGTCCTCTTTATTGGGGGCACAACCTTTATTATGGCTAATATTCTGAATTTTCAGTTAACTGCAGAAATGCTCAATTTTGGAGCCTTTATTGCATTTATGGGTGTGAATATGTCAGTTTTCTTCCACTTCTTCATCAGGGAAAAAAGTAAAAAATTTATAAATATTGTCCCGCCAATCATTGGATTTTTATTTTGTTTCATAATTTGGATCAATCTGCGTAATCAGGCAAAAATTGCAGGCACTATCTGGATCCTGCTGGGGATGATCGTTGGTTTTATTAAAACTAAAGGATTCCGTAAAAACATCTCATTCTTTACCCCATCTGACTCAGATTAAATATCTTGACATCAGCACAGTTTGATAAATTCATGAATTCAGACAAAACGATTAAAAGTGTTGTTAAATAATGAATACATGAGTCTGCTCCGAAAGATATATTTTCAATTTAAAAGAAAGAATTGCCACAGATTACTCAGATTATCAATTAATTAATACAAATTAATCTGTGAATCTGTGGCGATATTGGAGATAATATGATTTTTTGGAGTAGACTCATACAAGGGTTCTTTAAAATATGTACATTTATCCCGAATGATAATTCAATAAGGATGAAAATCCTCAATTAATAAGAGTCATTCAATGAAACCAATTTTCGAGAAAATAAATAAACCTGCAGACCAGTCTTTTTACCTTGAAGAAGTTATAAGGTCTTATTTTGCCGACCAGTGGCATTTTCACCCGGAAGTGGAGATTCTGTATGTAAGCGAAGGATATGGAACAAAGTATGTTGGTGATGGTATTACTCCATATCATCCGGGGGATGTTATGATCATCGGTTCAAATACCCCTCATGTATTGGTTTCCAACCCCGAATACCTGATCCCCGGAAATAATCTTACCTCCAGGGCACATTGTATCCAGTTCATGACCGGTAATGTAAGGACTTTTTTACCCTATCTTCCTGAATTATTTAAAATCAATGAATTCCTGGAGGAAGCAAAACGAGGCATATATTTTTCTAAGGGAATAAATACAAAACTTATCGGGCTTATTACAGAATTACCGTCCCTTATAGGAATGAAAAGATTAATAGGCTTGTTGACTATACTGGATATCATGTCCACAAACAGAAGTTATAAATATTTGTCATCTCCGAATTATAAATCCATTACATTAAGTTCTGAGGACCAGGACAGGATGGAAATCATCTATCAATATGTGATTCAGAATTATTCAGACAAAATATACCTGGAAGAAGTAGCATCACTGGTACACCTCACTCCCCATTCCTTCTGCCGTTTTTTTAAATCCAGGACAAGTAAGGTTTTTTCAACTTTCGTTAACGAAGTAAGGATAGGAAATGCCTGCAGGATGTTGATCGAAAACGAATTAACAGTATCCCAGATCTGCTATGCAACCGGATTCAATTACCTTTCAAACTTCAATAAACAATTCAGGAAGCTGAAAGGAATGACACCTTCCGAATTTGTGTCGAAATATAAAAATGCAAATATTGAAATGGAGGGGTTTGATGATTTGGATGTTAGGGGTAGTTAACTAAGTAAATAAAGCCCCTATGCTTAATATCATATTATTATTTAACAGATAAATTTGGAAAATCCTTTTATTACTGCCAAATTTATATGAAGTGACAACATAATACTCTCATTTTGTAAATGACTGATATAAAGCAAAATAACATAATTAATATGGTTTGACTATTATTGTATAATTAAACAAAATAATATGAACGTAGATATCTTAATGAATGACCTTACCAGGCGTACCCCCGGTGAAATTGAATACCATCAGGCTGTTCGTGAAGTTTTGGAATCTATTGAAGAATTGTATAATGAAAATCCCCAGTTCGAATCGGCTCAGATAATAGAACGATTAATCGAACCCGACAGGATTTTTATTTTCAAAGTGCCATGGGAAGACGATCAGGGAAAAATTCATGTGAATCGCGGTTACAGGATACAATTTAATAATGCAATAGGTCCTTATAAAGGGGGACTACGCTTCCATCCGAGTGTAAACCTCAGTATCCTGAAATTCCTGGGCTTTGAGCAGATTTTTAAAAACAGCCTTACTTCCTTGCCTATGGGAGGCGCTAAAGGAGGATCAGACTTCGATCCCAAAGGTAAATCAAACCGTGAGATCATGCGCTTCTGCCAGTCATTTATGCTGGAACTATGGAACCATATTGGCCCTGATACTGATGTCCCTGCCGGGGATATTGGTGTAGGAGCACGTGAAATAGGTTACTTGTACGGAATATACCGTAAGCTGGCAAGAGAAAACACCGGAGTACTCACAGGGAAAGGGCTTAACTGGGGAGGCAGCCTGATCCGACCCGAAGCAACAGGGTATGGAGTGGTATATTTCGCACAGGAAATGCTGGCCCTGAAAAATGAAACATTTGAAGGGAAAAAAGTGGCAGTCTCCGGTTTTGGAAATGTAGCATGGGGAGTAGTCCGGAAAGTCAATGAACTGGGAGGGAAGGTTGTTACACTTTCCGGCCCCGATGGTTATATCTACGACCCCGAAGGAGTCAGCGGAGATAAAATAGAATATATGCTCGAATTAAGGGCAACTAATGAAGATATCGTACGACCGTATACATTCGAATACCAGGAAGCTGAATTTTTCCAGGGAAAACATCCATGGGACGTACCTGTGGATATTGCACTCCCTTGTGCAACACAGAATGAACTGAACCAGGAAGATGCAGAAAACCTTGTAAAGAACGGATGTATATGCGTTTGCGAAGGAGCCAATATGCCCTGCACTCCCGAAGCAATCATGGTCCTCCAGAATAATAAGATCCTTTATTCTCCGGGAAAAGCATCTAATGCTGGGGGAGTGGCAACATCCGGACTTGAAATGGCCCAAAACTCCATGAAGATCAATTGGAGCAAGGAAGAAGTGGATAAACGCCTGCATCATATCATGACCCAGATACACCATAATTGCGTTAAATACGGCACCCTGCCTGATGGATATGTGGATTACGTTAAAGGAGCAAATATCGCAGGATTTTTAAAGGTTGCAAATGCTATGGTTGACCAGGGGATGTATTAGTAGAGACAGGGCATGCCCTGTCTGTACAACAAGGGTATGCCCTGTCTGTACAACCAGGGCATGCTCTGTCTCTGTATTTGGGATACCCCGGAGGGGTTTAAATTGAATAGCCAGGGAGCCTGTCCGCCAACTGGCGGATGTAAACCCTTGGAAAAATGACGAAATGATAATCTGCCGGACAGAAACCAGCTCTTAATATCATTTGGCTGATTGAGGCGGAAAAAGATAAAGCTCATTCAGGAAAAGTAATTTAAACAAAGCAAATAGTATTAGCCAAAAATTTGTAAACTTTTTTCAGAACTATACACTGAAAGAAATTCAGAAAGTTACAGGATGCATTATAATTCCTTAATAAATGCTAAAACCGTTGGGATGTATTGCAATGCGTCTAAAAATTTTACAACATTTCGTAAATTCTAATAAAGGGTATTATGAGAAAAAAGAGATTTGTTACATATTTTGTTGCGATATTATTCATTCAACTAAATATACAAGCACAAAATTCAGGTAACTCCGGAAGTATTTTGAATTTTGCAGAATTTGAATCTGCAATGCCACCGGTCAGATATGTTAATAATCCGATAATTAAGCATGGAGGTTGGGCAGGAGGTCAACTTGAGGAACCTTGCATTCTTGAAAACCCCAAAGACAGTACTAAACTTGTAATGTTTTATTCAGGTGCGAACTTAGCAAAGGAGGGTGGGAAAGCTGGTATAGCAAAAGCATGGGCATATAAAATAAATCCTTTTATATGGTTTGAATATGATCAAAATCCATTATTTACCTTCAATCCGGAAATACCCTTTGAATCCGGGAACATAAGACTCGATTGTGTTTTATATAATGCTGTGAAGGATGAATACTGGATATATTATACAGGAACAGGCATGACTTCTACCGGTTCTGTTGGCGATGCTATAGGATTAGCTACTTGTTCAGCTGGTGGTGATGGATATAGCGGGATAATGAAAGAAAATATTATAAAGTATTCAGGTAATCCAATTTTAACATCAACAGGGCAGGGCAGGAACGATGGAACACATGTGTCGCAGGGAGCTGTATTAATAGATAACGGAAAGTATTTTATGTATTACTCATATAGAGGGACAGAAGTGTTACCTGGAATAAGATATGCAACTTCTGTTGATGGTAAGGTATGGATTAAACAGGGAGAAGGGGATATTCTTTCCCGCGGTCCCGAAGGAGATCCGGATTCGCGCTATTTTGAATGGCATCAGGTTTTTAAAGCTTTTAATAAGAATATTTTAGTATGGGAGGCTTTTAACGGGAAAGAATGGGCTATCTGTATGGCATCTTCCGATTCCCCGGATGGCCCCTGGACAAAATCTCTGAAGAATCCAATATTCAGACCTTCCGGAATTGATGGCACATTCGATAAAACATTTGTTGCAACACCTGCCTTTTATTTAATAAATGATAAGTGGTATTTTTATTATCAGGGAGCTGGTGAAGGTGGTAATTATATTTATAATACCTGGGATATGGGTGCAGCAGAATTAATAAAGTAATAATTTCAGGCCTGCCTGCTCTTCTTTGGCATCTACGCCGGCAGGCAGGCTTTCAACCTGTGGGCTTCTACTCATACCAATCCACTATTTATTATTTATTATTCTGACTATTAAAAAGTTATACTTGTGTGAAACATTAGTAAAATGCAAATATGAAAATAATTCAGGTTTAATTCCTGTAAAACGAGGAAGGTAATTCTATAAAAATAATCAGGGAATGAAAAATACAATCTTACTGTTTCTGTTCTTCAACTACTTGCTTTCTATAGGCCAATTGGGAAGTAAAACCATTGTTCCCGATGATTTCCCGTCATTTCATGTTCCCGGTTATGAGAAGGAAATGGAATTGCTGAGGAAGTTATTTTATCTTCAATTTACTGTTTCAGGAAGCAGTGTGCCACTATGGGATGAATGGATGCCCATGTCTACCTTATGGCCGGCTATCGGAGAGGGTCATAAACTAATGGAAACACGCAGGGAATGGGCGAATTCGCTTTCATCCCGTTTTTTTAATGCTGAAGGATATATAGTTACTGAACAACATGATGGCCTCGCTCATGCAGAAGGTTGGCCTTTCCCTTTATGGACACAGGGAGGAGGTGTAGGATGGCACTTTCGAAGTACCGGCATTCCGGGATATGACGCTTCGGTTGTAACCCCTGACGGCTGGATAATAACAGGGGGTAAAGGGGGTATTGTTAATTCACAGGGATGGGAAATAAAACTTATTGAGAACAATGCGGTTATTCAATCTCCTCTTTGTTTTATAGATGCAGAGGAGTTTCCATGGCTTCGGCTTAACTGGTGGGCGGTTGGTTTGGAAGGCGCAAACTGCTACATTGAGTGGACCACTGAAGATAACCCAACCTTCTCTAAAACCCGGAGAGCTTATTTCTCTCTTACGGAATTTGATAAACGAAGAGTGGCTCATGCCTCCTGGGCACCTGAACCCCTGGGAAAACTCGATTCAATTGTTCCCCTTGCCCGTACTATGATCCCGGTATACCGTATTCCAACATGGAAAGGAAAAATCACAGGATTTCGAATAGGATTCGATAATCAGGAACCATTGAAAATTGTTATTAAATCTTTTCACGTTGCCTATGATTCAAGACATAGCGTAAATAACCTGAATTTTATCAGGGGCTGTCACGATTATTTTATGTGGACAAATGATATCGCATTTCTGAGAAGCCAGATAGGACGTATCAGGACATCAATGCATTTTATACAACGTGAATTTGACACTCGTAAAAGAAAATGTCTCTATACAACATGGCCCGGACATGAAGGCACATCCGGTGTCAGATTTATTAACGGAGATAAAACTTTCTTTCCCGGTGAGGGAATAGGAAGTAATTATTGGGATCTGCTCCCTTTTGGAGGAGAAGACGCATTGGGAAGTATTTATTATTATGATGCTTTGAGAGATCTGGCAAAACTTGAAGAAGCAATAATAAAACATCCTGAATGGTGTATATCTACAGGAGCAGATTCTTTTAGTCCGGAAGAACTCCGGCAACATGCCATGGAAGTCAGAGATTATGGCAGAAAGAGATTCTGGAATGAAAAAACTGGCCGCTTTGGCACAGTTGACCTTAAAGGTACTATGCACGATTATGGATTTACTTTCCTAAATAATGAAGCCGTTTATTTCGGATTTGCAACTTCTGAACAGGAAAAATCTATTTATGAGTGGCTGAACGGACTACGCATGGTAAATGGCGATACTTCAACTGGGGATGATATTTATTACTGGCGATTCGGACCACGCTCAAACACAAGAGATAATAAGGATTACTACCCGTTCAGTATCGATCCTGAATGGTTCCCCTGGGGAAAATCAGTGCAAAACGGAGGGGCTATTCTTGCCTGGTCATATTATGACCTGATGATGAGAATTAAAGTTGCAGGACCTGATGATGCTGAAAAATTATTAATGAAAATCATCGCCTGGTATAAAGACACACAGGACGAAGGTGGTTTCCGGGCCTACTACCAAAACGATCCCTCACGGGGAACCCTGCAGGGAGACAATGTCGGAGGAGCTGTTGGCGTGGATAAAGAGTTTATTGAAAGCATCCTTGTACCTCAGGTTATGTTATATGGTTTCCTCGGATTTACCCCTGGTACAGATGGCTTCAGAATAAATCCAATGCTACCCGAAAATTGGCCTTCCCTGACAATAACCAGGATCCACTTCCATGAACAGATAATAAACATTACTGTTACACAGGATAAAAAAGTGATTATCTTTGGCACGAACGTTCCTGTTGATGATTTTCTGACAATTGAACTCCCGGAAGATTATGTTGTATATGCTACAGGAATGGATATCAGGAAGAAAACAATTCCAGACTAAAAGTATTTATAAGTGATTTTTTAATAACCAGACTAATGATCAGACACATAGTATTTTTCAGATTAAAAGAACAAAATGATAAAGGCCTTAAAAAAGATCAGTTACAGAATCTTAAAAATTTCCTTGAATCATTAAAAAAAAAGATTGAAGTGATTGTTCACCTTGAAACCGGAATAAACTTCTCCACAAGAGAAGTCGCTTTTGATCTTGCCCTTATAACCGATTTTGCTTCAGTAAATGATCTTGAAAAATATATTGCACACCCGGAACATCAGAAGCTATTGGAGTTTCTGAATGAAATTAAAAAGGAAGTTGCAGTGGTGGATTACGAATATTAATAAAGAAAATGAATAAATTATATCCCTTAAAATTTACTCCCATATTAAAAGACAAGATCTGGGGTGGTTCAAAATTGCGGAATTTCCCGGGTAAAGAAAAAGCTTCCGAAAAATGCGGTGAAAGCTGGGAAATATCAACTGTCGGAAATAATATTTCAGTTGTAAGCAATGGTTTCCTTAAAGGGAATGATCTTCAGGAACTTATTGAGGTTTACATGGGAGATATACTCGGAGATAAAGTGTTTGATGATTACGGCATTGAATTTCCCCTGCTGATAAAATTTATTGAAGCCAAAGATGTTTTAAGTGTACAGGTGCATCCCGATGATGAATTAGCCTTTCAACGCCATAACACAAGAGGTAAAACTGAAATGTGGTATATTATTGATGCAGAGCATGATGCAAAGCTGATCTCGGGATTTAACAAAGAACTGTCACAGGAAGAATACCTTAATTATCTTAATTCAGGAAGGTTAAAGGAAATATTGAATTATGTGAGTGCCGTGGCCGGAGATATTTTCTTTATACCGGCAGGCAGGGTTCACGCTACAGGAGCAGGAATACTCCTGGCTGAAATACAGCAGGCTTCAGATATAACGTACCGTATTTACGATTGGGACAGGAAAGACGAAAAAGGCAATCCCCGTGAATTACATACAAAATCAGCAGTGGACGCATTAGATTTTACATATCACCCTGAAGTGAAGTCTTTGTATTCCGGAAAACTGAATCAGACGGTTGAGGTTGTTGATAATAAATATTTTACTACAAATATTATCCAGCTCAATACTGTAGTTGAAAAAAATTTTAATTTTATTGATTCCTTTGTAGTTTATATCTGTACAGAAGGGGAAGTGTCCCTGGAAATTGAGGGACTTCAGTCAACAGTGATCAAAAAAGGAGAAACAGTTCTTGTTCCGGCTATGATCAAACAATTGCTGATCAATCCTGTTGTGAAATCTTCTTTGCTGGAAGTATATATTAAATACTGATATCCGGTCCTGAAATGATAATAAAAACCGCAGAATTTATTAAGAGCAGCACTTCTGAAAAGCAATGCCCGACAGGTACATTGCCTGAATTTGCTTTTATCGGACGTTCCAATGTGGGTAAATCTTCTCTTATAAATTTTCTCTCCGGTAAAAAAAACCTTGCCAAAACATCTTCTACCCCGGGGAAAACAAGACTAATTAACCATTTTATAATCAATGATGCATGGTACATTGTTGATCTTCCCGGTTATGGATATTCGAGAGCAAGTAAAAAAGAAAAAGAGAAAATTGATAAAATCATCCATGGTTATATTAGTAAGCGGAAGCAGATGTACTGCCTGTTTGTATTGATAGATTGTCGCCATAATCCCCAAAGAATTGATCTGCAATTCATTTACTGGTTAGGAAAAAATCAGGTACCCTTTGTTATAGTATTTACGAAAACAGATAAATTAAACAGGCAGGAATTAAAGAATAATGTGAAAATTTATACAGGAGAACTGAAAAAAGAATGGGAAGAAGTTCCTGAATATTTTTTCACATCCGTGAAGAACCGGGCCGGTAGGGAGGAAATACTGGAATATATTGATAAGTGGGGGGATAAGAGTATGAGAGTATGAGAGTATGCAGTAGGGGCAGGGCATTCCCTGCCCGATGACAGGAAACAATATACCGGTAAAACATCAGAATAAATTTGATTCAATTAGTTAAATAATCTATCCGCCTTTGCGGGAGAACCCTTTTAAGATTGTTCATCTCTGTTTACGAAAAGGAGAGCTCGGATGAAATTCATCAAGCCCATTAGGCATAGTTCTCGGAATTATTAAACCTTCCTTCCGTGCCCGCTCTATCTTTTTCTGACCATCTTCTAAGGTTTCATTGGGCATTAAGAACCAGGGATGGGGTGTGTACGCAGTATCCATAATGGTTTCTATACTTTTGGTCACCTCAGGAAATATTGCCGCAAGGTTGCGTTCCCCGCATGCGTCTTCTTCTGGCAGGTACAATAAGAGCGGATCATCTAATGATTTACGATACCCAAACCAGGGTCCCATTCGTACCGACTGCTCCCAAAGTGAATTCCAGTACATGTACGGGGCAGGCTTAAAATCCCTGGGGTCACCACCCAGCAATGGCCAAAGGTCAACACCATCAATCTTATGCGTGTAAGTTGCTCCTGCTAATTTAGCTGCAGTTGGGAAAAAATCCAGGAGCCAAACCGGTTGACTAATTACATTGGGGCGAATCTTTCCTTCCCAACTGACAAAAAACGGTACGCGAATACCACCCTCCAAAATTGAGTATTTTCCACCCGTAAAGGGGCCATTGATTTCGAATGCTGAAGGATCTATTTCTCTCATTCCGTTATCGACTGAAAAAAAGATCATCGTGTTCTCATAAATGCCCAGACTCCTGAGTTCTGCAACAAGTTTCCCCACGAAATGGTCAAGACGGATGGTCATGGCGGCCTTTTCGCGTTCGTACAGGGGAATGTCGGTCAGGTACTGCATTTCCCCTAAATTAGGGATAATTGGGGGAAAATGCGGGAGCTGGGTGGGAAAGTACAGAAAGAAAGGATTATCCCGGTTATCCCGGATGAATTTCATAGCCACCTTTTCAATTTCATCTACCGAGTAAACTGCTTCTTTAGGATTTTTCAGTTCATTGAGGATAAGGTCACCATTCTCATCGTATTCGTTTTTTAATGAATACTCCCTGGCCATATCGAATCCGGCATTCTGTGGGATTGGTATCTTCTCACCATTGGATTCCAGGTAATCGGGAAAGTAGGTATGTGCCCGGACCTGTGAGTAAAATCCGAATGCCACATCAAATCCCTGGTTTTCAGGGAAACCTTCATAAGATTCATATTCCCCAAGTCCCCATTTCCCAGCCATACAGGTGGCATATCCTGCGCTCTTCAATACTTCGGCAATGGTTATGTCCTCTTTACTAAGGGGTTCCTGGCCTCGCGCACTCCCGTTGGCTCGTATTGGACCATGCCCCGTGTGCAAGCTGGTCAACAGGGTACCACGACTTGGAGCACATGAAGGAGCACCGGTATAAGCCTGGGTAAATCTAACTCCATTCCTGGCCAATTGGTCAAGGTGGGGCGTTTTGTAGTGTTGTTGTCCGTAACAGCTTAACTCACGAAATTCCATGTCATCAGCAAAAATGAAAATGATGTTGGGCTTTGGAGCTTTTTTAGCAGTATTTGAACAAGAAGTGTTGCAAAAAGGCAGAACCGAAAGGCTCAGGTAGATCAGTCTTTTCATGCGTACAAATATTAATTATGTTATTGCAAATCAATAAGTTCTATTTGCCTATCGGCAAATTGGCATAGCCTGCCCCGAAACTTCGGGGGAACCCCCATGTTTGTTCATGTCCTCGTTGTGTACGCTAGTACATGGGGGTTTCATCTAATGAATACGTTTTTATGGATTGTACTTAAAAATCCAAATTGAATTTTTTAAGACGGTTTTAGTACCGGTAATAAGACAAAAGTTATTTAATCATGGCCAATTTGGCTTAACTCCAGTCAAAAATATTTTTTTCTTTTGTCTTTTAGGCGTAAAAAGCACTCTGATTTTCATTTTTTTAGCCAACGGAATGTCCCTCACTTATACACTCTTGTGTTGGTTCTCATATTTACCTCCATTCTGTGTTTTTAGGCCGCTTCGAAGTCATGTTAAAACTTAAATACACGTAATTACTGTGGGAAATATACAGAATACTATATCAAAAAACAAGACGCAAGCAAATTTTTCCGCACACTTCGCGAATTCCATACGGGAAGCAAAGGATGTCACAAAGAACTTTTTAGACTGCCTCCGGGGAGGTAAAACAAATTGAGCAGAATATTTTACTTTTTGGAATAGATTTAAAGTAAATCGTGCACATGGACGCACAGCCGTGCGTATATAATTTGATCCCTCGATCCCTCGATCCCTCGATCCCTCGATCCTCGATCCCTCGATCCCTCGATCCCTTGATCCCTCGATCCCTCGATCCCTTGATCCCTCGATCCCTTGATCCCTTTGATCCCTCGATCCCCTTTGATCCCTTAAAATAAATTTCATTTTCTGCAAAAAAACAACCAGATTTGCCTCAATAATTTTTACATTTGCGCCGTGAAAACAAACTAACACATTCTTATCCCTAAATGATGAGAGCATATACTCCGATTAAATTTTTTGCCGGCAGAAGTTCTTACCCGCTGGCAGAAAAAATAACCAAAGCTTTTGGTTCAGAGATAGGTAAAACATCGGTCCTGGAATTCAGTGACGGAGAGTTACAACCATCCTATGAGGAATCTGTAAGAGGATGTACCGTGTTTATCATCCAGTCAACCCCCCCGCCTGCAGAAAACCTGATGGAATTACTGCTGATGATTGATGCAGCAAAAAGAGCCAGCGCCTATAACGTGGTTGCCGTTATCCCTTATTTCGGTTATGCCAGGCAGGACAGGAAAGATCGTCCCAGGGCATCTATAGGAGGAAAACTTGTTGCCAACCTTCTATTGTCAGCGGGTGTTGACAGGATAATGACGATGGACCTTCACGCTGATCAGTTACAGGGATTCTTCGACATCCCTGTTGATCACCTTTATGCTTCGAGTATTTTTGTTCCCTATATTAAAAGCCTCAATCTCGATAATATCGCAGTCGCTGCACCTGATATGGGAGGGACAAAACGTGCCAACGCATATGCCAGGTTCCTCGACACTCATATGATCATCTGTTATAAAACGAGGAAAAAACCTAATGTAGTGGAAGAAATCAGAGCTATTGGTGAAATTGAAGGGAAAAATGTGTTTATTATTGATGACATGATAGATACCGCTGGAACAGTATGCCTTGCTGCCGAAATGATGAAAAATGAGGGTGCAAAATCTGTCCGTGTGGTTGCTTCTCACCCGGTGCTTTCCGGACATGCATATGATAGAATAAACGAATCTTTTATTGATGAAGTTATTGTATCTGACTCAATACCAATAAAACAAGGATCAGATAAAATTAAGGTACTCTCTATCGCTGAACTTTTTGCCGACGTAATAAATAAAGTGTATAATTATCAGTCAATAAGTACACATTTTATAATTTAGTTCTTATATTTGCACTCCTTTTTACGCACTGGGGTTTTTATCCCCTTGTGTGATGGGGAATTAAATAAAAAGGCTACTTCGAAAAGTCAAATTTACGATTTTCAAGGGTTTTGCCCCCCAGCCCCCTAAAGGGGGAGAGCCTATAAATCAGCAACTTGCAAAAAGTCCCCCTTGGGGGATTTAGGGGGAAAAGATTTTTTCGGAGTTGGCTCAATACATAAAGTTTAATTCTTAGTAGCACGTTTAATTATGAAGACATTTAACATTGAAGTAAAAAAAAGGGAGAACACCGGGAAAGCATCCTCCCGTAGATTAAGGGCAGAAGAAAATGTGCCCTGCGTAATGTATGGCGGAGATAAAATCTTCCACTTTTACGCACACGAAAACTCCTTCAGAAAAATGATTTATACTAATGAAGTATTTATCATTGACCTTGATATTGAGGGAGATAAACACAAAGCTGTAATTCATGAAATACAGTTCCACCCTGTAACAGACAAAATCAATCATATTGACTTTATAGAGGTGTTTGAAGATAAACCTGTTAACGTACACATCCCCGTTGAACTTTCAGGTAGCTCTGTAGGGATCAAAAATGGAGGAAAATTACGACAGAAAAGAAGGGCACTTAAAGTAAGAGGACTGATCAAACATCTGCCCAGCAAACTAAATATAGATATAACAGATATTGATATTGGTCATGTTGTTAAGGTAGGTGACCTTAGCTATGATAATCTTGAATTGCTTGATCCTCACAGATCTATGGTTGTTTCTGTAATTTCTTCCCGTGTAGCCCTGAAGTCAGCAACAATGGCTGAAGCTGAAGAAGCAGTACCCGAAGTAGCAGAAGTACCGGAAACAACTGAAGAGGAAAAATAATTTAACCCGCTTATCTCCTGTAAATTGAAATATCTTATCACAGGATTGGGTAACCCGGGTGAACAATACGCTAATACCCGGCATAACATTGGATTCAACATAATAGACAGTCTCTCACTGTCTTTTAATGTTGCTTTCCTGGACAGGAGATATGGCTTTGTATCAGAATTCAAATATAAAGGAAGGATCTTTCACCTTCTAAAACCTTCCACATACGTGAATCTTAGCGGCAAAGCAGTTAATTACTGGCTGAAAAAGTGTAAAGTCCCTATAGAAAATCTCCTGGTAGTGCTCGATGATATCGCACTTCCTTTTGGTACCCTCAGATTAAAACCTTCAGGTGGTGACGCCGGACATAACGGACTTATCAATATTTCGGAAGTGCTTGGAAATCAAAATTATGCCAGGTTAAGATTTGGAATTGGAAGCGATTTTCCTAAAGGATACCAGGTAGAACATGTATTAGGTGGCTGGGATGACAACGAAAAAACCCTTCTTTCCGGGAGAATTGAACAGGCCTGTGAAATGATCAAAGCCTTTGGAACTATTGGTATTGATTTGACAATGAGCAGGTTTAATAATAAATAATTTCCTTCTGCCAGTGGATCAGACACCAAAATATGTTGAAACTCCTTTGATGAAACAATACTACAGCATCAAAGCGAAACATCCCGATGCGGTGCTGCTGTTCAGGGTAGGGGACTTTTATGAGACTTTTGGAGAAGACGCAATACGCGCTTCAGAAATATTGGGTATTACCCTTACCCGCAGGGCAAACGGAGCCGCATCTTTTGTTGAACTGGCAGGCTTCCCCTATCATGCACTTGATACATACCTTCCGAAACTCGTGAGAGCGGGACAAAGAGTGGCAATATGCGAACAATTGGAAGATCCCAAGCTGGCAAAGAAAATCGTTAAAAGAGGGATCACAGAACTGGTCACTCCCGGAGTATCATTCAATGAAAACGTCCTGGAAAATAAGGAAAATAACTTCCTTGGAAGCATTTTCCTGGAAAATAAACTGGCAGGTGTTGCCTTCCTCGATATTTCCACCGGTGAATTTCTTACAGCCCAGGGAAATATCGAATATATTGATAAATTATTAAGCAGCTTCCAGCCAAGAGAACTCTTAATAGAAAAAAGAAAACAAAAGGAAGTAAAAGATATCTTTGGCAGTAATTACTTTTTCTTCCCCCTGGATGACTGGATCTATACCGAAGAAAATGCTAATGATAAACTCACACGTCATTTCCAGACAAATACGCTGAAAGGATTCGGGGTGGAATCACTTCAGCTCGGCATCATCGCTTCCGGCGCTATTCTCCAGTACCTTGATATTACAGAGCATAAAAATGTAAATCATATCCTCACTCTCTCCCGTATTGAAGAAGATCATTTCGTTTGGCTCGACCGGTTTACCATCCGTAATCTCGAAATATTCAAATCAATATACGATGAAGGTAAAACTCTAATAGATATTCTCGACAGGACTTCCTCTCCTATGGGCTCACGGATGCTTAAACGGTGGCTTGCACTCCCGCTGAAAGATATTGTGCCACTGAACGATCGTCTTGACATCGTTCAGTATTTTAAAGACAACAATGAAACCAGGACTTTTTTCAGTAATAAAATAAAAATTTCGGGCGACCTGGAAAGGATCATTTCAAAAGTTGCAGTTAACCGGGTAACTCCCAGGGAAATGCTGCAACTGAGCATTGCACTGGGAATAATCGGTCCCCTGAAAGAGCATTGCTGCAATAATGGCCCGGAATCCTTAAAACGCATTGGGGAACAATTCAATCCCTGTGAATCTGTAAAAAACAGGATTGAAAAAACCTTGAAAGAGAATGCTTCAAACCAGGTGAACAAGGGTAATATTATTGCTCCCGGAGTTTCTGAAGAACTTGATGAGTTAAGGAAGATAATGTATTCAGGGAAAAATTTTCTCGTGGAATTACAGCAGAGGGAAATAGCCCGTACCGGTATCAGTTCGCTGAAAGTAGCATTTAACAATGTATTCGGTTATTATATTGAAGTGCGGAATACACATAAGGATAAAGTTCCCCCGGAATGGGTAAGGAAACAAACCCTGGTAAGCGCTGAAAGATATATAACAGAAGAACTGAAAGAATATGAAACAAAGATACTGGGCGCTGAAGAAAAAAGCCTGGCCCTGGAAGCAAAGATATTTGAGGAACTCGTAAAAAGCGTGGAAGATTTCATTCCTGCAATCCAGTTAAATGCATCACTTCTTGCACGGCTTGATTGCCTGGCGTCCTTTGCCGAACTTGCCATTACTAATAATTATGTCAGACCAGAACTGAACGACAGCCTGGTGATCGATATCCGGCAAAGCAGGCATCCGGTTATTGAAACTCAGCTTCCGGTAGACGAAACATATGTCGCCAATGATGTATATCTTGACACCAGCGAACAACAGGTAATAATACTTACCGGTCCGAATATGTCCGGTAAATCAGCTCTCCTTCGCCAGACAGCACTTATCGTTCTTTTAGCGCAGATAGGATCTTTTGTTCCTGCAGGTAAAGCCAATATCGGGCTGGTAGATAAATTATTCACACGTGTCGGTGCATCTGATAATATTTCCCTGGGAGAATCCACTTTTATGGTGGAAATGCTGGAAGCTGCCAGTATCCTGAATAATCTTTCCGACCGTAGTCTTATTCTCCTTGATGAGATCGGAAGAGGAACAAGTACATACGACGGGATATCCATTGCCTGGGCCATGGTGGAATATATACATGAAAATGGCCGTTGCAAACCAAAAACATTGTTTGCCACTCATTATCATGAACTTAATGAAATGGAATCTTCTTTCCCCAGGGTGAAAAACTTCAATGTATCTGTGAAAGAATTGAATGACAGGGTGATTTTTGTCCGCAAACTGGAACGTGGAGGAAGTGAACATAGTTTTGGTATTCATGTGGCAAGAATGGCAGGCATGCCCCGCAGTGTAGTAAAACGGGCAGATGAAATCCTCCGGGAACTGGAAAAATCACATGAAAAGAAAACATTGACAAAACCGGTATCAGGACTTGCATCACAGCGGGAAGGTTACCAGCTCAGCTTTTTCCAGCTTGATGATCCTGTACTGAAACAGATCAGGGATCATATTGCAGGCCTGGATATAAATAACCTGACACCGGTGGAGGCGTTGAATAAGTTGAATGAGATAAAGAGGGTTATTGGTTATTAGGTTATTGGGTTAATGGGTTAATGGGTTAATGGGTTAATGGGTTAATGGGTTAATGGGTTAATGGGTTATTGGGATTGATTTTTTAGATAGAAAATATATCCATTCAAAACTTTTTGCAGTTTCAGTATCTTTTGTCTGAGTTCATCTAAATCTGTTTCATTAATATAACATTCATCGTAAGCATCAATTATATGATTAAGTGTTTCCATCAAACTTCCTCTGGCATTAAAACAGAATTTTATATTTTCTTTAAAATGAAACCTACCGAATCCTTCAGAAATATTTGCTCCTACAGAACGGCTGCTTCTGATAAGCTGATCTGTCAGCCTGAATTTTTCGTCGGGTGGGAATGACTTTACACTTTTTTTGATATCCATTTTAAGCTGTCTGGCCAATTTCCAGACATCCAATTCTTCAAATGTTGTGTATATCATGATTTTAATAATGTTAGTGACGGCTGGTCAGGAATTTTATATAATTCTTTTAAGTCATTTTATTTATGAAAAAAGTATATAAAAAAACAGCTACTCATCCTTAAATTTTTTCACTGTTAACAAAAATAATCCAATAACTCAATAATCCAATAACTCAATAACCCAATAACCCAATAACCCAATAACCCAATAACCCAATAACCTAATAACCCAATAACCCAAAAAACCCTTTGTCAAATTCAAAAAAACCCTTATTTTTGCAAACCCAAAAGAATAATTAAGTATTTTTGTTTTTACCATGCGGGAATAGCTCAGTTGGTAGAGCACGACCTTGCCAAGGTCGGGGTCGCGGGTTCGAGTCCCGTTTCCCGCTCCAGGATTATTTAGTGATTTAGTGATTTAGTGATTTGGTGATTTAGTGATTTGGTGAAAGGGTAAAATATATTTATTAATAGTATAGATGAATTCGGATGAACTTAGCCAAAGAACTAAATTATTTGCACTTGAAATAATAAGGTTCTATAAAGAATTGCCAAAAACTGACGAAGTAAGAATTCTTGGGAAACAATTAATTCGTTCCGCAACTTCAATTGCTGCAAATTATAGGGCAGCTCGTCGTGCAAGATCTGAAAATGATTTTTACTCAAAGATTTGTATTGTAGTAGAAGAAAGTGATGAAAGCTTATTTTGGCTTGAATTGTTGAAAGAAGCAGAAATCAACTCCAGCAACAGGATTAATGATTTAATGAAAGAAGCTCAGGAGTTGTTAAAGATTTTTTCTGTTTCCCGTAAAACATTAAAAAATCGTACTTGACATAATACATAATTTTTCACAATGAAACTTTTTCAAATCACCAAATCACCAAATCACTAAATCACTAAATCACTAAATCACTAAATCACTAAATCACTAAATATCCTCCGCCCGGATGGTGGAACTGGTAGACACGCAGGACTTAAAATCCTGTGACCAGAAATGGTTGTGCGGGTTCAAGTCCCGCTCCGGGTACAAAATAACCCCTTAAGTAATTGATACTTAAAGGGATTTATTTTTGTTAGTAACAGTATTAGTAACGGTTTTTTTATTGAATATGCTTTTTCCAGTTCTTAAAGACCTTTATTTTTTAAAATACCCTAAAACTTCACTATATAATTTGAGTAAAATTTAAAGATTCTGACTCTTTTTTTTGTTAAAAAGAAATTAAACCCCCCTCAAAAATTTGTCATTTTCTTCATTTTTCTCCGTTTTTTCTTAAATAAAGACTAAATTTTCTTTTGTTGCTAAATGCCTGTATATCAAGTTGTAATATTGAGAATTATTTTTATTTTCGATTTTTAGTAAAAATTCTTTAAAATTTTGGGTAATGTTTAGGGTGTTTTTGGTATTAATATATAGGAAAGCATCTTATTAATTTCAAAAAAATGAGACCTTGTTTTTTCCGGAAGCAACATTTTATAAAAACATACTTTTTCTTTTTATTAACCTAACTTAAAAAATTAACAACATGAAAATTTCATTTCTTTCCCTCTTTTTGTTTGTAATGTATTCCGGTCTTGTATTCAGCCAGGATGAAGTGTATAACGCAGTCAATGTCCTGGAAAGGATAGATCAGCTGAACGTCCTGAACCCGGCGCAAAGAATACATTATGATAAGGAAATCAAAGAGCCGTTGCCCTTACAGAGCCATACCCCGGCTGATTCTCTGAACCTGCAGTATCGCGAGTACATACGCACGACCAGTTATGTGCGGTTAGATCCCGAAAAAGTGAAACAGGTATTTCCTGAAGCGATGACAACCACCACGGATGGATTTAATGAGCTGGATTATTTATCACTGATCCCGGTTTTGCTGGATGCCATCGGGAAGCAGCAGGAGGAGATAAATCAGCTGACCCTGCGGATCAAACTGCTGGAGGAATTTATTAATAAATAAACTTAAAGAATTATTTAAACCAAACATAACATGAAAACTAATTATTTCAGCAATATTTTATTTGCAATGCTTATTATCCTATCTAACAAAGTATATAGTCAGAATACCGAATATGGGGACGGATCATCCACCTGTGGAGGAAGTCAAAACACTGCAATAGGTTATTATGCCGGATCATCTGAAACAGGAACAGGGAATGTTTTTCTTGGTCACCAGTCGGGTGATGGTTCAGAAGAATCCTACTATAATGTATTTGTAGGTTCAGAAACCGGGAGGAACAGTTATGAAGGAGAGTACAATACATTTGTAGGGTACAGGACAGGTGTGCTGAATTCTTTAGGGGGGGACAATACCTTTCTTGGCTCAAAAGCAGGAACTTATAATACAACTGGCAGTAACAATGTTTTTTTAGGTTCCCTTGCAGGATATAGCAATGTAAATGGAGGTTCGAATGTATATCTTGGGAGGATGGCAGGATATTATTCCACAGGATCAAATAATGTTTTTGTTGGTGATTGGGCTGGCTATAACCAGACAGGTTCCAATAAGCTATGGATAAAAGATCTTATATACGGGGAATTTGACAATGACCTGGTTGGAGTGTACGGAAAACTGGGTATCGGGGTAAAACCCACTACCAATGCCATGCTGAGGGTTTTTAAATCAGGCGCTCCGTATATTGAACTGGCAGATACAAGCAATAGTTTAGAGATAGGACTGGCCTCTGCAACTGATTCCTTTGCCACCGGTGCAGAACCGGGTGATGGTGTTTTACGGACAATGGGCGGAACCCAAAGCATGCTGTTATGCATACCCAATGATGAGAACGATGGGGACAGTTATATTGGATTCACGGATGATTATAACGGATTATGGATGAAGGTATGCAATGACCGCCAGGTCAGGATTGACGGTACTCTTCATGTAAAAGAAGTAAAGATTGAAACAGATGTATGGAGTGATGATGTTTTTGATCCCGGTTATCAACTCAGTCCATTAAAGGAAGTAGAAGCATATATAAAGGAAAACAGGCACCTGCCTGAAGTCCCTGCTGCCGGTGAAGTAATTGAGAAGGGTATTGATGTTGGGGAAATGAATGTAATCTTATTAAAAAAAGTGGAAGAGCTGACGCTTCACCTGATAGAGATGGAGAAACGGATCAGGGAGTTGGAGGGGGAAAAGAAGTGACGAGTGACGGGTGACAAGTGATCAAAGGGATCGAGGGATCACGAGATCACGGGATCGAGGGATCTCCACCTTCGCTTCGCTACGGTGGATAAAAAAGGGATCATAAGGGACCCCAATAACCTAATAACTCAATAACCCATTAACCCATTAACCCAATAACCTAATAACCCAATAACCCAAACTACACCATGAAACACTACAGCTTATTACCCATATTTATCACCGTATGTACCAACTTAAACGCACAGCTCATTGTGGGGCCGGATGAAGTTCCGGTGGATTCCACGGTGAAATACTACAACACAGCAGGTCAGGGAGGAACAACCTACTACTGGCTTGCACCCCTGGCTGATATTACGCAAGAGGATGAAGATTCCATCACCCTGTCGTGGGACAGTGATGGATTTTACAAAGTTCAGTTATGGCAGGACCGATCGTCTCCCCAGGAAGATACCCTGCTGGAAGAAAAGCCTGTGGTTGCAGGCAGTCCCCCTATGTTCGAATACACCTATGATGCAGCGGGAAATCGCGAAAGACGAAGCATTATTTACTATAAGAGCCAGGGGAAAAAGAGTGCAAAGATCACAGAGCCGGAAGAACTTCTTAAGGAAGAAAACCTTGTCGGGTTCAATGTGTACCCGAACCCGGCAAAAGAGTTGCTGTACGTGGTAATTCCCCCTGGCGACAATGCTTCCCCGGAGGTTTGGGACATCCAGCTTTTTGATAATATGGGAAGGCTTATTCTGAATCAGAAAGACAGTTCGAACATCAATGAACTGAGCCTTTCCGGGGTGAAGAGCGGGTATTATATTCTGAGGGTGACGAGTAAAAGCGTGAGGAAAGAGTGGAGGGTGGTGAAGAATTAGTGGATGAGAGTATGAGAGTATGAGAGTATGAGTGGGTGAGTTGGTGAGTGGATGAGTGGATGAGTGGGTTTACCCCGGAGGGGTAAAAATTAAATAGCCAGGGGTTTTTACCCCTGGAAAAATGACGAAACGTTAATCCGCCGAACAGAACCAAGCTCTTGTAATCAATAAGCTGATTGAGGCGGAAAAAACAAAGCTGATATAAGAAAATGGTAATTAAAATATAGCAATTAATATTTACCAAAAATTTGTGAACCATTTTTTAGACTATACAACTTAAAAAAATGATGAATTAAAACTATTTACTAACTGAATTACAATAATACACACATGACACATACTAACCGAATAAAAAATATTAAACATACCGGAGTTTTTCAGCAAAAAAAAGAACTGTTGATTGCGGTATTTGTATTGTTAAATTTATCTGTTTTCGCACAGGTAATTGAGATAAAAGGGATTGAAGTAGATATTGACTCTGTTCTTTCGGGCAGCAGTTCCTATGAGATCACCGCCAGGGATAACATTACTCTCAGCCCGGGATTTTCATTTACTCCCTCCCAGGGATGTTCGTTACTCACAGAGATAGATCCCTTTTATACGGAACCGGTGGATACCGGTAATATAACAGGGGGTCCCGGGGGAGATATCGGGGAACTGGTCGGTGATGATGGTGTTGTGGGAGCTATTCCCGGCACCTTTGCTGCAAGTCCTTCCGGTGCCGCTACCTACACTATCCCCTTAGAATGCCCGGCAGGAGTTAAGGGGATGACACCGAATATAACCCTGGCCTATAACAGTCAGGCAGGTAACGGGATAGCAGGCTGGGGTTGGAATATCAGCGGGGTATCGGCTATATCCAGGATGCCTAAAACTATTTATTATGATGATGAAGCGAAAGAGATACAATGGGACAATACGGATGTTTTTGCCCTGGATGGAAAAAGACTCATTACAGTGAATGACTATACTGATAGTATAGAATACAGGCTGGAAAATGATCCGAAACCGAAGATCATGGGGTATGATTGTACAGACAAAGGACCGGGTTGGTTTAAAGTTTGGGATGGGAAAGGGAATATTTACAACTATTCTGATAAAAACAGGATGAGTAATGAGACAAGAGAAATATATATTGATGCATATTGTTCAGGCAATGAAATTCATGAATATTTTATATTAAATACGGATATTGTTCAGGCATTTTATTTAAGCAGTCAAGAGGATATTTCAGACAATTTCATCACATATACATATGAGTATGACTCAACTTATAGCAGAACGGATTCAATAGTTGAAGAAAGCGATACCTGTGATTCTTACCTTTATGAAGAAATAAAATATGTAAATACCTATAAAAACTTCCGGTTAACTGAAGTTACATATGGGAACTCAGTAAATATCTTATATACAGTTGCATTCACTTATTCTGACAGGGATGATTCCATCCACGGATATATTGCAGGAGAAAGATATTTTAATAAGAAAATTCTCAGTGATGTGTCTGTGAAATATGGTGACAGCAATGGAAATGAGATTAGAAAATATGAGATCAATTATAATTATTCAGAATACTCATATTTGCAATCTGTAGAGTTATCCGGATTAAATGAGGAAAAATATAATAAAACAGTATTTGAGTGGGAAGAAAATGGTTATAGTGCAGATACTTCAGGTTCCTTTACTTTTCAACCGCCAGATTTTTATTCTCAATGGGAGAATGAAGGATACGATTTAATAGGTGCAATAAATTTTAGCGCTGACTTTAATAATGATGGGATATCGGATTTTTTCATGAATTCAAAGTTTGGTAATGGAGAATCATATAAATATGGTTGGGCTATATACCTGAATCCCGGTGAGCCCGGATATTTAACTAAAGTAGGACAAGGTATATTCCCTGATTCGAAGGCTTTTTATTTTATTGATTCGGATATGGACGGAAAGGATGAACTTTACTTACAGTATCCATATTCAGTTTATAATAATCCATGTGTAAAATTTTATTGTTACGAGTATTCTGATTCTACCGGAACAATGTTAAGAACATATGATAAAGATTTCTATATGAGATTATGGAATGATGCAACTTTTGATGGAGTTCATCTCGTTTCTGCCGACTTTGAAGGTGACGGGAAACCGGATTACCTGCTGTTAAAAACCAGCAACAATAATTATGTTAATGCCATGAATTTTTACCAATGTAGCAGTTCTGACTTTGGTAATACAACAAAATACAAATTACTTGATTTCAATGGGAACGGAAAAACAGACATTATGTTCCTTCACAATGATAAAGCGGAAATATGGGAATATAATAAAACCGAAGGAAAATTTACGATGATATTGAATACCAGTGTATTTAATAAAGATGATCTTGTTCTTTCAGGGGATTTTAACGGAGACGGAAATAGCGATATTCTATATAAGAAATACCAGGTTTACCAATGGAATGTTTTAATATCAAACGGGAAAATATTTCTATCAGGTATATTTAGTCCACCTAATTTACTTAATTATAATCAACAATCCTTTATGTATCAGTTGTTTGATATAAATCAGGATGGGAAAACTGATGTGCTGGAATATCGGAGCGATAGTTGTTTTTTAAGGACCTTTATTCAAAAAGGGGATGGATTTGAGACGGAAATAGAATCAATTGATGTTGGGAATAGTTTTCAGCTTATAAATATTGGTAACTATGATTCAGATTTTAATACTGATGCTTCTATTATTGAGTTTCATTATAATCCCTTGCAAAATGAATATTTCTATCTTTCTATTTCTCCCGGAAAAAATTTCAATACAATAAAGAGTATTATCAATGGGACAGGGAATAATTCTGAAATTACATATGGTAAAGTTCAAGGTTTGTATGGGAAACCTGAAAAACAAGAAAATGATGGAGTGAAGACTGTGTATGAAACTAAATATTTTTTACGTGTTGTTGACCAGATAGAAGATGAACTTTCAAAAACCCAGTATCTGTTTGAACAACCTATGATTCATACCAGGGGAAAAGGGTTTTTAGGATTCGGGAAATCAACAGTACAAACTATTATCGGCACTAATGAAGTAAGTTCAACTATTCAGTTACAAAGGCTTATACTAATTGGATACGGTCCTAAATATGGACTTTTGCCCGATACTGTAATTAACAAAGTCAATGGTACAGAAATATCATTAACAAAAATGAATTATTCAAGTAAAGTAATAAACCTGAATTATTATGTTATACCGGATAATATCATTTCTGAAAATAAAATCACTAATTCCAAAACAAAACAATATTTTGCAAACTATAATGATCATCTCTTACCCCTTACCACTTACACTCGTTATTACCAGGACGAAGACCAGTTAATAGCTGTAGATTCAGCAGTAACCACTTATACAAATATTATTTCAGGAGATAAGAGAATAATCGGGTTGCCAGATTCTGTTATTACTGTTAAAAAACGGCCCGGTGAAACAGATTTCGTTAGGAAAACAGACTTTGAGTATTACAGTACCGGTATGTTGAAATTTAAGTTTGAAGAAAAAAATACCTCAAAGGAACTGAAAGAAGAATATGTGTATGACAGCTATGGGAACACCATTACCATAAAAGTATCTGCTCCCAATGAATCCGGTGCACCTTTACGGGAACAGAATTTTACCTATTATGCTGACAGTTTTCACCTGGAAAGCAGACAGGATGCCCTTGATTATGAAGAAAGCTATACTTACTATACAGAAAATGGATTATTAAAAACCATCACAGATGAAGAAAATGACCTTACTACTGAATTTGAATATGACGGTTTTGGCAGGCAGATCAAGGTCACTTATCCCGATGGTAATGAAGAATATACAGGACTGCGCTGGGCTACAGACCATCCTGATGCACCTGACAGTTCGTTGTATTATTCATATAAACAATCCTCAGGCAATCCCCCTGCTTTTACATTCTATGATAAATTTGGCAGGGAACTTCGTTCTGTCAGTACAGGTTTTGACGGGGAAGAAATATACCAGGATACAAAATATAATGTCAGAAACCAGGTGGACAGTGTAAGTCAGCCGTATAATCCCTCTGGGGATAAATACTGGACTGTCTTTCAGTATGATACACTGAACCGTGTCAGCAGGGAAGATTATCCTGATGAAAGATTCACTGAGTATGATTATGGTGAGCGTACGACAACCACCACCACCGGCAGGGGAAGTGATACCCGCCAGTCAGTACAGACTGTAAACGGCCTGGGTGAAGTAACCATCAGCACTGATAATGCGGATAACACGGTTGAAACAACATACTATGCATCAGGACTCCCGAAAGAAAAGAAGGTGGGCGGAAGTTATTCTACCCTGCTTTCTTATGATATTTATGGCAACCGGGATACTATCTCCGATCCTGATGCAGGAACGATTGCCAGTCAGTATAATGTATTCGGGGAACTTATCAGTCAGACAGATGCCCTGGGAAATAAAACCTCGTATACCTATGATGACCTGGGACGAGTACTCACTGAAAAGCAATATGCTTCCGGTGATGTATTAAAAAATACCAAAACCTATGTTTACGATACCCGGTTTACCGGGGCAGTGAGTACTGTCACCCAGGACAGTGCACAACACAGTATGGAATATTATTACGATGATAATGGTTTTGGCAGGTTGGTGAGAACAGTGGAAACGTATGACGGTCTTACCATGGAAAATAAATTCACCCATGATGCATACGGTCGCCTGGTAACCAGGGAATATCCTTCCGGATTTAAGGTATATAATTCATACAATGTTAACGGTTACCTCAAAAGCATAAAAGGAAATAATAAAACCCTCTGGGAATGTCTCTCCATGAATCCTTTAGGTCAGATCAACTCTCACAAACAGGGAAGCTATACATCCCAGACAGGGTATGATGCATACGGGGAACTGCAATCCCAAAGCTTTGCCAATGGCAGGGGGATGAATTACGGATTTGACAACAAGGGGAATATGTCGTACCGGGAAGATATCCATAAGAACCGGAAAGAGACTTTTGGCTATGATGAGCTGGACAGGCTGAACAGGATAGCGTATTATATAAACGGAACCCACCAGGTATATCTCGACCGGCACATGGATTATGACCAGGGAGGTATTGGAAATATATCTTCCATCACCGGGGTAGGGAGTGAATTCAACTACGGGGAGAACGATGCCGGACCTCATGCCCTTACCTCGTTAAGCAGGCCTGAGCCCGGCTGGCGTCCCGAGCCGCAGGAAATAGAATACACTGCCTTTAACAAAGTATCCTCTGTTGTTGATACAGTATCCATCGGAAGAGCATTGTCCTATGAGATTTTTTACGGACTGGATGACCAGCGACGTAAGTCCGTGTACAAAGACTCCGGTCAGGTAATACGCACAAAGCATTATTTTGGTGATTATGAGAGGATAAATGAAAACAGCACTATAAAAAATTACCATTATATTTCTTCTCCAACCGGATTATGTGCTATCTTTGTTACAGAAGGTTCAGGTACGCAGGGACAGGTATGGCACACGTACACTGACCATTTAGGTTCTTTGGTATATATGGTGAATGCGGATAATTCGAATGATTACAAGGAGTACAGTTTTGATGCCTGGGGGAATCCGAGGGATGCGGCAGACTGGACGGATACATTATCCATACCATTGTTTGCAGGCAGGGGTTTTACGGGCCATGAGCACCTGGAGGAATTTGCGCTGATTGACATGAACGGGAGGATATATGATCCGATGTTGGGAAGGTTTTTCAGTCCGGATCCTTATGTACAGTTGCCGGGGTATGCGGGGAGTTATAACAGATACTCGTATTGCCTCAATAACCCGCTGGTTTATACGGATCCCGATGGGGAGTTTTTCTGGTTTGTTCTTGGCGGTGCAATAATCGGAGGGTGGATTGGCGCGTCAACAACCGCTGAAAAAGGGTTTAGCTTAAATCCCAAAAAATGGGGAGATGACTGGTGGAAAGGGGCAATTGTTGGAGGAATTATTGGAGGTGGTGCTGGAGCATTGGCTGCTTTTTCATTTGGGGGAACAGCAACAACAGCTTTAATGACAAATAGCACAGGAGGTGCAAGCTTTGGGTGGTCTGTAACTTCTTCCGCATTAACCTCTGCAAATATTCAAATGGCTTTTAAAGGAGTTCTTTCTGGGGGTGATTTAGATGTTATGTGGAAAGCAGGTGTTTCAGGATTAATATCTGGCGCTCTTTCAGGCGGAATAAATAATATCATCGATCCAAAAATAACAAATATTGGTTTCTTTGAAGGTGCAGGTATTCATGGTTCTACAGGTGTAATAACAAGTTACGTAGATGGTAAATCAGAAGGAAAAACGGGATCGGATTTATTTTGGCACACAATAAAAGGAGCTGGATATTCTGCCCTAATAGGAGGCCTTCAAGAAGGTTTGAAGGCTCGCATAATATATAGACGAAATTTCTGGACTGGAAATAATACCGTAGTAAACGGAACTTGCTACAGGCAAATTCTTGAGCAACCAAGGCCTATTAATTTGTATTCACTGAATATTAAAAAACCAGTGATATATAATAAAGTTTGGAACTCATATCATTCTCCTTTTTATTTTGATGAAGGGATCATAGATTATTATAAAACTATTTCACTGTGGGGAATTACAAATATACCAGCAAAACCCGGATTGAGATTCAGCAACTGGTTCCAAATTAAATACAGATGGTGGGGCAGGTAAATAAATTAACAATAAACAGTAACCTAAGTGAGTTGGGTTAAACAGAAATAAGACATGAAGTTTTTATCTATTTGTTTTCTATTTCTTACTATATATTGCAGTAAGCAAGTTGCATCAGATTTGGATACACTATTAATAAATAATATTAAAATTTCCAATGACTCTGTCAGTTTATTTTTAGTAGGAGAGCGACACTATCATAAAAACAATGATTACATTCTGTTCTCTTTAATCAAATTTATCAATGAAAAAGCAAACATTAGTATAATCATTGAAGAGTTTTCTCCAAGTTATACATATTTTGTGGATAAATTTATTAAAGAAAAGAGCGACACTCTTCTGGATTTTATTTTAAAATATGGTTATAATGAAGAAAGCAGGAACAGGTTCACGCTATACAAGAAATTATACCAGAGTGTCTTAAATCAATCGGAGTTTCATGTTCTGGGGACAAGTATTGAAGGATTAAATTGGTTACCATTTTTTGCATTAAAAGATTTAGCTCCAAAATCAGGAATTCCTGATAACATGAAAGACGGTTTTCTACATCTGGACAGAATTCTTGATCAGATCAATCTACCCCGAAAGAAAGATGCATTACTATTCGCCCGGAATTTTCAAGTATTGATAAAAAGTAACGAAGCCGGATATAAAAACCTTTTGGGAGATGGATTCGAAATATTTAACCGAATTATAAATGGCCTTGTTATTGGACTTGAGAACCCCTTGCCTTTAAAACAGAAAGAATGCTATAGTTTAAGAATACGAGAAGAATTTATTTTTCAGAATATTGTTGAAATTATAAAACAATTTCCGGATAAGAATTTATTTGGTCAATTTGGCATTGCTCACATTGCAAAAACAGAACAAAAAGAATGGGTGGGATTAAAAAACTGGGAATCTTTTGCTGCTAAACTAAATAACAGACACAACTCTCCCGCCAAAGGGAAAATAGTTTCCATTGCAATATATAACAAATACAACACTGAATATAAAGACAATAAAAACAATAGTGGACTGCTAAATGCAGAATTGAGGAAAAGAATTTATACTGACACCATATATTATATTGGCATTTTTGATTTGTGTAAAGAGAGTCATTATAAAGAATTTTGTGGAGTTATTGACTATGTTATTGTTGATAAAGATTCTTATATATGGTAAATTTACGTGGTTCTTTTATCATGGTTCACAAATTAATCAGTCCTTTTTGTTTATAAAATTATGCCCATCTATTTGGGGGGTTAAGACACATGTCTTAACCCCCTATAAGTTGGACAGATTTATTAAAAGAGTTTAGTACTTCTTGTTTAATTTTATGTTACATCACAATTCCTGATTTTGATAAGAAGCTGTCATAGTATAGATTATCCTTAAACAAATCTATATATCAAATTATTTCTTTCATAAATCCTTTTCAATTTCCATATAAATACTTTCCTCGGTTTTGTGGCTTCCATAATTCATTTCAAAATCCTTGTAGTTTCTTTATGAATATTTCATGTTGTCAGACCTCCTTTAAAGTACTCAAAGAATGACGGATTTTGAATGAGATTAAGATTGCAGGAAATATAAAAAAAATTTAAACTTGTTTGAACAATTTCCGGAATTCCTGTGTTTAAATGCTAAAGTGGAAAATACTCAATTTCATGAAGACACCTCCGAAAAAAGTTATTACAGTGGAAGCAGATATTCATGCTTCAGTGGGGAAAGTCTGGGATCACTATACGAATCCTGAGCATATTGTGAAATGGAACAATGCATCTGATGACTGGCACACTCCCAGAGCCGAAAATGATCTGAGAACCGGAGGCAGGTTTCTTTACAGAATGGAGGCCATGGATGGAAGTTCCGGCTTTGACTTCACAGGCTTTTACACTGATGTTAAACCGCTTAAACAAATAGCCTATACCATGGATGATGATTCTGACAATGGAGTTTACTTTGCTGAAACATGGCCGAAAGCCCTTGACAAGTTGAAATCGATCTGTGAAAAATAAATAATTCAATATCTTTTATATTATGGCACAAGTTAGCACATATCTTAATTTCCAACGTAATACGGAAGAAGCATTTAATTTCTACAAAACTGTTTTTGGCAGTGAATTTAAAGGGGATATATCCCGGTTTCGCGATATACCTCCCTCAGAAAATATGCCACCACTGCCAGAAGAAGACAAGAACCTGGTGATGAATATTGCATTGCCAATACTGGGCGGACACCTTTTAATGGGAACCGATGCTCCTGAATCGATGGGCTTCAGGGTCAATTTCGGGAATAATGTCTACATTACTCTTCAACCCGATACAAGAGAGGAAACGAAACGTTTGTTTAATGCACTCTCACAGGGAGGAACTGTTGAACAGGAACTGCAGGATATGTTCTGGGGAGATTATTACGGAAGCCTTAAGGACAAGTTTGGCGTTCAATGGATGTTTAATTGCGCAGAAAAGAGCAAATTGACAGAACTGGACTAAACTCCGGGAAAATGAATAAAAACATTATTTACCCTTGTCTTTGGTTTGACGGAAATGCAAAGGCGGCGGCAGACTTTTACTGTTCGGTCTTTAATGATGCTATCATAACTTCCGAAAATCAGATGGTGATAATTTTTGAATCTTCCGGGCAGAAATTCATGTGCCTTAACGGCGTACCGGAATTTAAAATCAATCCGTCAATTTCGTTCTATGTTATATGTGACACAGAGAAAGAGATAGATATGTTATTCCGCAAACTACTTGAGGGAGGCTCCGAATTAATGCCATTAGGTAAATATGAATGGAGCAAGAAGTATGTCTGGCTCCAGGATAAGTTTGGCGTAAACTGGCAACTTTCGTACGGAGGCGTTCGGTTCTCAAATTTCAATTATCAAATTCACACTATTTCGGAGTTTCTCAAAACCAACTAACCCTGATGATGAGTCGGATGATTTAATTCAAATGGGAAGATTCAACTTTAGTTTGATTTCCATCATGGTTGAACTTTCCCCTGTCGAACTTTGTTAAAGAGAATAAATGAGAAATAAAGTGTTAATATTTTTGAGTATAATTCTTTTCAATCTCTACTCATGTGAAAAAGAGAATGAGGAAAATCTGACGGGTGTTCCTCAATTGAATATGAATACCATATTATCAGGTTATGAGATCATCTGGGGTATGGACTTTATTCCCAATGGGGATCTTATCTTCGGGGAGAAGCAAGGAAAACTGTACAGAAAAAACAATGAGACCGTCACTGAAATTACCGGTTTTCCGGAAGTCCTCTCAACCGGACAGGGTGGATTACTTGATATCAGGGTACACCCTGACTATTCAAAAAATGGGTGGGTCTATGCAAGCTATTCTGCATCAAACCCCACCGGAGACGGTCAGTTGAAATTGATTCGTTTCAAGATCACCAATGATCAGGTTAATAATATTGAAAATATCTATTCTACTAACGGATCAAATACCTGGTATGGTCATTATGGAAGCCGGATCGTGTTCGACATGGAAAAAAATCTTTATCTGAGTGTAGGGGAAGGTGGTGTTGGAAGTTATGGTGGACCCAATACAATAAATACTAATGCACAGAACAGTAATTCTTCATGGGGGAAGATCCACAGAATGAGGGATGATGGTAGTATACCGGCGGACAATCCTGTAATTCCAGGAAATTCAGGACCCACAACCATTTATACATTTGGACACAGAAATCCCCAGGGCCTGGCACAAAATCCTGAGACAGGTGAAATCTGGGAAACTGAACACGGACCCAGAGGAGGCGATGAAGTCAATATCATTATCAGGGGAGCAAACTATGGGTGGCCGAATTATTCCATAGGAGTCAATTACGACGGTACAACTATTTCATCAGGTCATAATGCACCAGGTATAGAAGCTCCTATCCATACTTGGACGCCATCAATCGCTACCTGTGGAATAGCCTTTATCACAAGCAACAAATTCAAATCGTGGAAAGGCAACCTTCTGGTTAGTGGACTTGTATCACAAAAACTCATCAGATGTGTAGTTCATGGCAATAAAATAATTGAAGAAGATGTTTTATTAAGTAACTCAGGAAGAGTAAGAAATGTTATTCAGGCACCTGACGGGTCAATATATGTATCAGTTGAGAATCCGGGGAGGATCATTCAGATTTTTCCGGAGTAAATCATGCGAGTACTGACAATACACTTGGACTGATGAACAATTTTACGCAGAAAAAAACAAGAAATAATGGAAACAAAATCCTGAAAAGAAATCAAAGACAATGTTTACGGAAAAAAGGGGACATCCCGCCGAGACAAGCTTGACAGAGAATTCGAGACTTTCAAAGTTGGACTTTTGCTTAAAAAAGCACGGGAAGAAAAGCATTTGACCCAAGAACAACTTGCTCAATTGGTTGACAAGAAAAGAACCTACATTTCAAGAGTGGAAAACGATGGAAGCAACATGACACTGAAAACGCTCTATGACATTGTAAAGAACGGGCTTGTGGGAAAAGTAAGTATTCAGATTGAGTTGTAAAAAAGTACGCGTCAACTGTTTTAATTGATACAACTATTGAGTGAATAATCCAGGGAAGGAGGTAAAATACCTTTTGGAGAATATTGTGGGGGCAAAATCAGGTAATATCCTTTATAGATAGAAATAATTTTCCCTTTTTCCGATAAACGGCTTAAGGCTCTCTTTAGTGCTGTGTCAGTATATACAAACAGTTCACTTCATCCTTCACGAATCTACCTCAAAACATAATACCCCTTCCTTATCTCCTGCAACCTATCCCCAAAGTGACTTTTTATACATGCCTGAAGTTCCATGGGCCTGCACCTGAAGAGATCCCGTAATACACGCTGCTCCTGATCAGTGTAATCTGACAGAAGCAGGTTGATTATCATACAGGTATTCAGCATGGATTAAAGTATTTTCAGTTCATTTATACGCCTCATAAGCTCAGCTTTTTTTGCATTGTGCTTCTCAAGCTCATCTAATAAAGCCTCAAGAATTATATTATTGTGCCGTATCCCCCTCTTTACCATTGATATCGTCTGTTCTGAATATCCGGTTCTCAGGGATACTTTCTGTATTATACCTTTCGGTAATTTGCGGCATTTTTGTGTTAACCCCTCCAGGGTATTGTTTTTTGTTTCCATGTGATTTATATTTGTACGAAATAAAAATTCCAAATCTAATCCAAAAAAATGGAATATACAAATATTATATTCCATTAAAATGAACATAATTTAATGAATATTGTTAATTTTGATAAAATCAAGGAGTTAGCAGGGAAGAAAAAAATCCCCCTGGATAAGCTCGCTAACTCCCTGGGATTGGCAAGAAGCACGATTTATAATTATATCAACGGAACTTATCAGATTAAAGTTTCCGAACTGTACAATATATCCAAAATACTGGAAGTCAATATAGACGAACTGCTTTCCGTTCCGGAAGAAGAAAAGATCATCCAGGCCGCTGAACCTGAAAAGAAATATGGAATAACCTGTATTGAATGCATAAAAAAACAAGGAGTAATAGATCATCTGAAAGAAACAGTAAAAGAAAAAGAGGACAAAATAAAAGAACTGGAAGATCTATGTAAAAAAATGCCTGGTCAGAATACTTAAACTTTTTAATGGAAAGCACATTCCCCCGATCCCCCGATCCCCCGATCCCCCGATCCCCCGATCCCTTGATCCCTTTGATCCCTTTGATCCCTCGATCCCTTTGATCCCCCGATCCCTCGATCCCTTTGATCCCCCGATCCCTTTGATCCCTTTGATCCCCTTGATCCCTCGATCCCTCGATCCCTTTGATCCCTCGATCCCTTTGATCCCTCGATCCCCCGATCCCTCGATCCCTTTGATCCCTTTGATCCCCTTGATCCCTCGATCCCTCGATCCCTTTGATCCCTTTGATCCCTCGATCCCTTTGATCCCTTTGATCCCCCGATCCCTCGATCCCTTTGATCCCGTGATCCCGTGATAGCGTGATCCCTCACTTTAAAACCTGATATGAAACCTTCTTAAATCCACACAAGCAGTTATTTAAATAAAAGGCTTATCACCGCTTTCCCTACCGGGATACCACATAACAATCCTGAAATATTCAGCCCCATATCCACAGGGTTAAACGTCCTCCCCGGCACAAAGATCTGCAATACTTCAACAAATACCGAAAATACCAATCCACCCAGCAATACCAACCATACATTTCTGAAAATCCTGCGCGGAATAAACTTCCTGTCAGAGAGAAAATAAAATAATGTTAACAATAAAAAACTGATAAAATGCTCTATGTAATCAGTTCGTAAAAGGCGATTTTCTTCCACCTGGAGAGACTCAGGGGTAAAATTGGGGATAATATTCAAAACAACCAGCAACACCGTCCAGGTAAAAAATACCCACGACCAGATTGCACTGTTTCTTAATATTGACATCATAATTCGGGAAAATGCAATGATAATTAAAATTTATGGGAATTGGATAAAAGGGATCACGGGATCACGCTATCACGGGATCACGGGACTAGGTGGTAAGTTACCAGGAATGATCTTTATTGGATTAATTAATGAATCCGATTTTGGAATCTTATATTTTATTCCTTTGATCCCGTGATCCCTTCGATCCCCCTGATCCCTCGATCCCTTTGATCCCCCTGATCCCTCGATCCCTTTGATCCCCTTGATCCCTCGATCCCTCGATCCCTCGATCCCTTTGATCCCCCTGATCCCTTGATCCCCTTGATCCCTCGATCCCTCGATCCCGTGATCCCGTGATCCCTTTGATCCCCCTGATCCCTTGATCCCTCGATCCCTTGATCCCCTTGATCCCTTTGATCCCCCCGATCCCTTCCCTACTTATCCCCAACTCCACCCACTTTCCTTATAAACGCATCTGCAAATCCCGATTGCTTTATTTTTTCAAGATACTTTTCAGCATCTGTCTTGTTCAGAAAAACTCCGGATGAGTACCTGTAAAAATCATCTAAACCTTTATTCAGACTCAGATTCCCGATATTGTTCAGTGTTTTCTCATCAATGGGTTTTCTCGTTGCGCTTAACTGTACGGTATAATAAAAATCTATTTCTTTATAATTTATAGCACTGTCTTCTTTAACGGTTGAATATCTTATGATCTGGTTTATAAATGCATCATGAAATCCTTCTGAAACAAACAAAGATAAATCCGGGGAGGCATCGTTAAAATTTTTATAGATGCCGGAGATATACCTGTTGATCCCGTCGTTCCCGGTTATTCTTGTTATTTTATGAGGTTTTACAAAATGACTGTGTGACACGGGATTTCTGAGTGCAAGGATCTGTATGGTAAATGGACCTGATACTTCTGACATATCAGGTACGGGAGGCAACAAAAGATGGTTCAGTTCTTCCTCTGTTACTATCCGGCTGTCGGTATACTCCATATCTATAACATTATTCAGGTACTCCACTGCTTCTGCTTTGGTTTTAAAAATTCCTGCTGTATACAGAAATTTATTCCCGGTTTCAAAGAGTTTTATTTCATTATGTAAAACCTGGCCGGGAATATCCTTTAAGAGCTGTGTTGTTTCATTTAAAATAACATAATATGATTTGTCAGCTTTGGGTTTAAGTCTTTCAGGAACCAATGATTCCTCCATCACAATATTTTTGTCACTGTTATTAACCAGGTTGATCTCTGCCTGCCTGTTGTATTTTCTTCCCTCGGGATTATCAGTGCCGTCCTCATTAACGTTAATGGCAATATTCCCGGATTCCCCGACAGCTTTTGAAATAAACCGCTCCCTGCTTATCCCCCTGGAAGCAAGGTATTCTGTAACAGCTCTTGCGCGGTTTGCAGACAATCTCATATTATAATCGTCAGATCCTTTTGCATCAGCATGACCTGTTACTTCCACATATATTTCCGGCTTTCCTCTCATAAGGGAATATAATTTTTCCAGTTCATGCTTTGCTTCATCCGAAAGAAGATAACTGTCGAACCCGAAAAAGATATTCTTTGATATTACATATTTGCCTTCAGCAATATCTACAGGCATCAGGTTGGTTTCAAGATTGATATTCCTGGAAGTATGTTGTGGTAATATACTCAGATTCTCAGATTCCGGAAGATAACCTTCTGAATTGATCCTGACTTCATAATTTCCGGCAGGGATTTCCAATGCATATTCACCTGTCTCAGTATTGGGAGTGATCTCAGCAAGAGGCTGATTTTTATTTGTTTCAACAACGGATATCACTGTGCCGGGATCAAGTTCAAGATTATCCCCGGTTTTTATCTTCCCGAGAAAAGCATATTTTCGCTCCGTTTCTTCTTTACTGAAATCAACCAGAAGGATTTTTTGTGGAGGAAGACAAGGGCTGATTGAAGTATACAAAGCCTGCTTCCCGTTATTTATAGGGAAATAAAACAAGTCATCGTCTGTTGTACTGATCGGATACCCTAGATTTGCAGGATACGACCAGTTGTTGCCGGGCAATTTTACGGAATAAAATACATCGAAACCTCCCATGGTAGCATGACTCGTGGAGCTGAAATAAAGAGTTTTGTCATCCATTGTAATAAATGGGGTATCTTCACTGTAACCGGTATTTACCGGATTACCCATATTCTTTATCAGCCCCCATGTTCCGTCAGTATTTCTTTTTGCAGTGTAAATATCAAGGGCGCCTTTACCTTCCGGCCGGTCACTCGTGAAATACAGAGTTTTTTTATCCTTGCTCACAGATGCATGTGTTTCATTATAGATGGTATTTATCTCTTCCCCTAAAGGAACAACAGGAGACCATTTGCCTTTTTTGAAATAACTCACGAAGATATCTGCCTGATAACCATCATCAACACTTATATATAATTCGGTACCATCAAAGGAAACAGAACACAACTTATAATTACCGTCAATTTCCAGCTCTTCATTGATTATTTCCGGTTCTGACCAGTATCCTTTATTTTTTTTGCTTGTTAATATTGCATTGTAAAACGGTTTTTTTGCCATGTAAAAAAGGATCGAATCTTTTTCAGCCAGGACAGCACGATAATTTGCAGAAGAGATATTAATATTTTCCCCCATGTCAAAGATCCCCGCATCAATGGTGTCTTTTATCATAACCCTGGCCAGCTTTACTGCTTCAATTTGTTTCTTCACATATTCGTATTCTGCTACATCTGAAATTCTCATGATCCTCAGGTATTTCTGATAAAAATCAAGAGCTTCATCAAACATGTTATTAATATGATAAGCTCTTCCTAAAGCAAAAAAAGCTTCCTTCGGGGCATTTGTTTCACGATATGATCCTTCACGGTATCCTGGTGACACACTGGTTACCGCTTTTTCAAGGTGGGGGACAGCCTTGTCTTTCATGCCATCGCAGCTCAGGTAACAGGCTCCTGTTAAAAAATGAAGATTCGCATTTGAAGGATCAGATTTAAGTAATTCACTGTACAGGAAGGCAGCTTCCTCGTATTCTCCTCTTAAAAAAAAATATTCCGCTTCAATAAAGCTTCGTTTAAAAGCTTTCTTATCCTGTGCGAAAATAGTTAAAGGTAGGATCAGAATAACTGTATATACGAACAGAACAGATACGCGCATACAATTCAGCTAATCTGATAAAGATATGAAAATATGTTATTACCAATAATATCAGTTATTAACAGTTTACCCTGGGATAATAAAATAAAGATAAAAAGACTCTAAAATCTTTAAATTGATAAAAATTAAAGATATTCAGGTAGTGCTTCCATGAGTTTCTTTCGTGTAAAGAAAATACGGCTCTTTACTGTTCCTATTTTCAGGTCCAGTTTATCAGCAATCTCCTTATATTTATACCCTTCTGTATGCATAACAAAAGGAATACGGAACTCATCTTCCAGGGCATCCACAGCTTTTAATACTTCCTTATATGAGAACTCAGAGTCCGGATTCATTACCGGGGTCTCTTTATTGATATTAAGATAATACAGGTCCTTTGTGTTATCCAGGTTTGTATTTTCTCTTTTTGATTTACGGTAATTGTTAATAAAAGTATTTTTCATAATAGTATAAGTCCATGCTTTCAGGTTCGTAAATTCAGCAAATTTTTCCCTGTAAGTAAGGGCTTTGACATATGTTTCCTGCAGCAGATCCTTTGCTTCTTCCCTGTTTGCCGTGAGGCTTAATGCAAATCTTTCCAGGCTGTCTTCGAGACTTATCAGACTATTGTTAAATTCTATTGCTGTCATATCTTTAGGTATTTAGTTTTATAATAAAAATCGTTAAACAAAAATACTCATGTATTAAACATGTTGCAATTCATTTTTTCTAAAAACCATTGCATGGGAGGGCTTTTATAAATAAGGATAAACTATAAAAACATCATATTTATTAGGATACAGAAAGAAATTGCAGTGGGATTCTAAATAATACTTTCGTGTATTTTTTATGATGAGAGCTGTTAAAATATTGTTAAACAAAAATGGAGATGAAATGCAGGTAAAAATACAATAGAGGCTGTCTCGTAAGTTAAAATATGTTTAACCCTGTCTGCCGACAGGCACGGCACAAAGAACGCCAAGGTCAACACAAAGTACACAAAGTATTATTAATCAGTAATATAAACTTAGTGTTTTTTGTAAACACTTTGAGTCCTTAGTGGTAAAAAACATTTATTAGACAGCCTCTATTATATTATTTGTCATCTCAAACCAACAAATACTGTTTTCAGGAAATACTTATTTGCTTGGGCCCTTTCTCAACTGCTTCAGGCTTTTTAGGAATACTTACAACTAATATGCCTTCGGTATGAGAAGCCTTGATTTTATCTTTCTCTACAGTATCAGGCAGGGTAAATGCCCTTTTGAAACTACTGTAGTGAAATTCCCTTCTTACATAGCTTTCCTTCTTTTCTTCCTTATCTTCTTTTTTTTCAGAAGAAATAGTGAGCACGTTGTTGTGAAGATCAATTTTCACATCTTTTTTATTTAATCCAGGAATGGCAACTTCAATGCGATATTCATCATTATCTTCGGCAATGTTAACAGCAGGAACAGTAAAATTGAAATCAGTCATGAAGTTATCATTCAACCAGTCGGTGCCAAAGAATTCATCCAGAAGTCCCGGCATCCTGTTTCTTCTTAAAACGTTCGGTAACATAGCTTTATCCTCCGATAATTTTTATTAAACATTGTTTATTAATAATTCTCAAAGGATGTACCAGGGATAAAAATTATTGAAAAGCAGACAAAATGGCGTAAATAATTTTAATAAAATGACAACATGACATACATTTAATATTATTATTGTTAGAAGCAAACTTGTTATTCTGTTTAAATTAACGTGGGTTCGATATAAATTTACTTTAACAATTTTATTGAGGAATAATCTGTGCTTATTGTATACTATTATGGTTTTAATTTAGTCTGAATTAGGAAAGTATAATATACTCCGGGCTGAAAGCCTGCCTGCCGGCAGGTAGGCCCAGATTATTTCAGCCCAATGGCAGCGCCTTGGGTTAAATTTAATGGTCCCCATTTGAGGCTGTCTCATAAGTCAAAATATGTTTAACCACAAAGGACACTAAGGACAACACAAAGTACGCAAAGTATTGTATATCATTAATATATACTTTGTGTCCTTTGTGTATACTTTGTGTCCTTAGTGGTAAAAAAACATTTATGAGACAGCCTCATGATTATGTTATATTATACTATACCCAAGGCGCTGCCGTTGGGCTGAATTAAATAGCCCTTATATTTGTGCCATATGGCACAAATATTTTCTTTAGGTATATTTGTTCTTTGACGTATTGTTTTATAATGTACATACCAGTCCAATCCCGGAGGAGATGCTTGGAGGGAGGGCGTA